>Ga0308158_10000096_pt1 | contig 220798 bp, 192 predicted proteins | sample PhyBR2_FD_201038 | JGI IMG/M metagenome (GOLD analysis project Ga0308158, IMG submission 201038) | Phyllosphere microbial communities from UC Gill Tract Community Farm, Albany, California, United States - DLSLB.R2 | ecosystem: Host-associated > Plants > Phyllosphere > Unclassified | place...
CCGTCGGTGCCGAGGATGATCGTGCGGCCGTCGCCGAACACGCCCAGCCCTTCGGGCGTGAACCAGTCCACTCGCACGTACCCGGACGCGCCGTTGTCGAGCACGACGTGCGCGTCGCCGAAGTCCTGCAGACCCGGCGTCTCGAGGTGCGCGTAGTTCGCCACCGTCGAGCTGATGATGCGGCCGTCGGTCGCACCCGTGTAGAACAGGATCTGATCGAAGTTGTGACTGCCGATGTCGCACAGGATCCCGCCGTACTGCGCCGGGTCGTAGAACCAGTCGGGGCGGCCTCCGCCGACCCGGTGCGGACCGAACGACGCCACCTGCAGCACGCGCCCGATCGCACCGCGCTCGATCAGCTGACCCGCCAGGATCGACGACTCGGCGTGCAGGCGCTCGCCGTAGTACACCGCGTACTTCCGGCCGGTGCGGGCTGTCGCCTCGCGCGCGGCTTCGAGCTGCTCGAACGTCGTCAGCGGAGCCTTGTCGATGAACGCGTCCTTGCCGGCCTCAATCGCGCGCAGCGCGACGGGGGTGCGCTCCGAGGGGATCGCGGCGGTGGCCACGAGGCGAACCTCCGGGTCGTCGAGGATCTCCTGCTCGGAGGATGCGACGCGGGCACCCGGATAGCGCTTCGCGAACGATGCGGCCTTCTCGGCATCCGCATCGAACACCCACTTCGCGGTCGCGCCCGCGCCGATCAGGCCGTCGGCCATGCCGTAGATGTGGCCGTGGTCGAGCCCGACAGCCGCGAAGGCGAACTCGCCGGGCGCCACCACGGGCTCGGGAAGCGGATCGAAGGTGTAGGGGTGGTTCACTTCTGGTTCTCCTGATCGGTCACGTCGTAGGTGCGGAGTCGTCCGCACATCCCGAATCCGCGTTCGCCGGCGGACGGCACGGCCTGCTGCACTCTGGCCTCGCCCAGATGTGTCACGTCGCCCTCGGCGACGGCACGGGCGAGGGCGAGGGACTGCTCGGCCTGAGCGAGCGGGCGCTCGCGGATGAGGTCACCCCAGTCTGAGGCACGGTCGCGCACGAGCGCGCCCGCCGCAGCGCGGAACGCGTGGAGAGGAGCCGGATCCCCCGCGAGCACCGCGTCGCGCAGAGCCTCGAAGCCCGACACGGCGAGGTCCCGGCGCCTGGTCGCGCGCTCCGCGCGACCGTCGGCGTCGCCGAGCGACGCGGCCTGCGCGTAGGCCTGGGCGTCGGCCACGATGTCGGCGGGGAACGTCATGACGGCGTCTCCGGCCTCCGGCAGCCCGGCGTTGCTCATCAGCACGACGACCTTGAGATCGTCGTGGTTCACGGCACGATGGATCGTGCCCGGCGTGAACCACACCACGGCTCCGGCGGCGAGCGGCGTCTCGCGGAATCCGTCGCCGTCGATGGTCTGGAGTGCACCGGTGCCGGACACCACGACGTACGCCTCGGTCGAGACGAGGTGCATGTGGGGGCTGCCGCCGCACACGCCGTCGGGGGCGGCGTCGCGGTAGATGTCGAGGTGCGACAGCGACGTGCCGCCCGGGAACGACGAGACGCTCATGATGCGACCGCCTCCGCGAGGGCGGGCTGCTCCTGATTGAGTCGCGGGGCGTGCCCGACGAGGTGACCGGCGCGGTAGTAGGGGTCGTCGGGAGACAGCGGCAGCGAGACCAGCTGGTGCTCGATACCTGCTTTGTAGATCGCCGTCACGACCTCGATCGCATTGCGGCCGTCGTGTCCGTCGGCGATGGGCGGCCGGCCCTCACGAATCGCCGCGAGCACGTCGCCGACCTGACCCGTGTGGCCGGAGTGCGCGAGCGGCTCCCTCGCCGCGACGACCTCCTCGATCGCGGCGACGCGATCGGCGTCGCCGTCCTTGGCGGGGAAGCCGGCGGCATCCGATCGCTCTGCCACGACCTTCCACGGCTGCGAGACGCGGGCGTGCTCGCCCTGGATCACGATCTCCTGCTCTTCGCCGTGGTGCACGACCGAGCTCGTGAGCTGCGCCAGGCCCCGCTCGTAGCGGAGCACGGCGACCGAGAGGTCCTCGACCTCGCTGTTGTCGTGCTGTGCGTTCGCGAGCATCGCCGCGATCTCGGTCGGCCGTCCGAGCAGCCACAGGAGCAGATCGATGTGATGGATGGCGTGGTTGAGGGTGCAGCCGCCGCCCTCCTTCTCCCACGTTCCACGCCACCACAGGTCGTAGTAGGGCAGACCGCGCCACCACGCGGAGTCGACCCGCACGTGCGAGATGCTGCCGAGCAGGCCGGAGTCGATGACGGACTTGAGCGTGGCGAGATCGTCGCGGAAGCGGTTCTGCGCGACCACCGAGAGCAGTTTGCCCGAGCGCTGCTGCGCGGCGAGCACGGCGTCGCACTCCTCGAGCGACGGCGCCATCGGCTTCTCGACCAGCACGTGGATGCCGGCGTCGAGGGCGGCGATCGAGAGAGCCGCGTGCGTCGACGGAGGCGTCGCGATGCTCACGAGGTCCAGACGCGCCTCGGCGATCATCTGCAGGGGGTCGTCGTAGCCCACCGCGTCCGACAGACCGGACTCCTCCGCCTTCTGCGCCGCCTTGCCAGGCATCACGTCGGCGAGGGCGACGATCTCGCACTCCTCTCCGAACGTGAGATAGCCGCTGATGTGGGCGTTGGCGATCGACCCGGTGCCGATGATTCCGATTCTGAGCATTGCGTCCTCGTTGAGCTGGTGCTTTCAATACGTATTAGTAGTACGTATTGACTAGTATGGTCAGAAGCAGCCGGTTCGTCAAGACGAATCTCGACGAACCGCTGACGGAGGGGGAACCATGCAGAAGCGCCCGACCAGTCGAGACGTCGCCCGTCTCGCCGGCGTGTCGCAGTCGACGGTCTCATTCGTCTACACGGGGCGCGACGGCGTCGCCCCTGCGACGCGCGATCGCGTGCTGCAGGCGGCATCCGAGCTGAACTACCGGCCCAACCTCGCCGCGCGGGCCATGCGCACGCAGCGCACCGGCCGGCTCGCGGTCGTCTTCCCCGTGAGTGCGCCGAACCCCCTGAGCATGCTGCGCGGCGCCACGGTCGCGGCGGAGGATGCCGGGTACGTCCTCGAGATCCTCAGTCTTCCCGACAATCACGACCAGCGCGCCGAACGGGTCGAAGAGCTGATCGACAGCGGGCAGTACGAGGGATTCCTCTCGTTCACTCCGCTGCCGCACCGCATCCTGAACCTCTCCCGCGATGCGGGGCCGATCGTGCTCTGGGCTTCGGCGTTCGACGACGAGATGCACGCCACGGGCGTGTTCACCGAGGCCAAGCCGATCGTCGCCATGATGGAGCGTCTGGTCGAACTGGGTCACCGGCGCTTCCTGCACATCACGGGTCCCCTCGACTTCCCGTCGGCAGTGGCCCGCCGTGACGCCTATCTCGCGACAGTGGAGCGGCTGGGGCTCGAGTCGCTCGGCGTGATCGAAGGGGACTGGACCAGCGAGGTCGGAGTCGAGGTGGTGAGCACACTGCCCGAGCAGACGACGCCCTTCGCGCTGATCGCCCCCAACGACAGCGTCGCGGTCGGCGCAATGCGCGCAGCGCGGCTGCGCGGGTGGTCGATGCCGGGGGAGATGAGCATCACCGGATGGGACGACATCGGCACGAGCGCGTTCCTGGTGCCCTCGCTCACGAGCGTCGTGCAGGATCGGATGCTGGTGGGCGAGCACTCGATGCGCCGGCTGATCGCCGCCGTGCGCGGTGAAGAGGAGCCCGAGAGGCCGGGGGAGTTCCACCGCATCGTGTGGCGCGAGTCCACCGGGGCGCCCTCGGCCTGAGTCGGCGGACCCAGGCGCGCGATCACGGGCGCAGGAGGGTGACGAACTGCTCGATGTCGGCTGCCATGTCCAGACTCGGGTCGAGCATCCACGCCGACTGCAGACCGTCGGCGAGTGCGTGCACGGCGCGGATGATCCACGCTGGATCGAGATCGCTGCGGATCGACCCTTCGGCTTGAGCGGCCATGATGCCGGCGACCGACGCCCCCTCGACAGTCGCGGTGCGCTCACGGAAGTACGCGTGAGCGGGATGCTCGGGGTCGCCGGCTTCGGCGGCGAGCTGAGCATAGAGCTGCACGAGGCCGGGCACCGAGGCGTTGTGCCGCATCACCTCGAGGAGCGCCGTCACGGGATCGGGAGCCGCCTCGGCGTACACGCGGGCGTCGCGCTCGTCGCGGGCGCGGAGGATCGCCACGAAGAGCTCCTCCTTCGTGCCGAAGTAGTGCAGGAGGCCGGCGGGGCTCAGGCCCGCGGCATCCGCGATCTCGCGCACCGAGGCCTTGCGGTAGCCGTGCTCGGCGACGACAGCGAGCGCGGCGTCGAGGATCTCCTCGCGCTTGATGACGCCCTTCGCGTACGCCCCCCGAGTTGCCATGACCTCACTGTAACGGCCGCCTGGCGAAAACCGAACAAAGTTCGTGAATGGCTTGCACGCGCCGCATCCGATCTGTCACCATGTGTCTAATCCCGAACAACGTTTGGGATTGACCCCTGTCCTGCTCAACGAGGAGCTCCGATGTCCGTGCTCGACCCCGCATCCGAAATCGCCGCCACCGGCACCATCCGATCCACCGCGCCGTCGCCCGGCGAGCCCGCGGCCAGTCCGCCGGCGAACAGGCGACTGCTGCCGAGTCTGCTCGTCGCCTCTCTCACGCTCTTCGCCACGTACGGCGGTCTGATCGCGATCCTCCTGCCGAGTCAGATCCTCCTCATCGACGAGGCAGGCAAAGTCGGCAACCTCGCGGTCGTCACTACGATCTCGTTCGTCTTCACGCTGTTCGCGCAGCCCATCGTGGGTGCACTCAGCGACCGGACCCGTTCCCGTCTCGGTCGTCGCGCGCCGTGGATGGTGCTGGGTGCGATCGTCGGCGGGATCTTCCTGTTCGGTCTCGGCTCGCTCACCGAGATCGTGTGGATCGCCGTGTTCTGGACGATCATCCAGGTCGCCCTCAACTTCTTCCAGGCGCCCCTCACCGCGATCACGGCCGACCGGTTCCCGCGGTCTAAGCGCGGGGGAGCGAGCGCCATGATCGGCCTCGGCACGCAGCTGGGCATGACGGTCGGCATCATGCTCGCCGGAGCCTTCGCAGCGCAGGTCGGGATCGGGTACTCCGCGTTCGGCGCAGCCGTCATCGTGGTGTCGGTGCTGTTCGCGCTGGTCAACCGCGACTGGTCGTCGAAGGACGCGTCGGTCGAGCCTTTCCGCTGGGGTGCGTTCTTCCGCGGATTCTGGATCAGCCCTCGCCGCCACCCCGACTTCGCGTGGGCGTTCGCCGCGCGGTTCCTGCTGATCCTCGGCTACTTCGTGGTGAGCGCCTACCAGCTCTACATGCTCACCGACTACATCGGCCTCGAGCTCGCCGAGGCGCAGGGCGCGGTCGTCACCCTCACGCTCGTCGCCTTCATCCCCACTCTGATCGCGATCGCGCTCTCGGGCTGGTGGAGCGACAAGGTCGGCAGGCGCAAGGCGTTCATCTACGCGGCATCCGTCGTGATGATCGCGGGACTGGCGATGCCCCTGATCCAGCCGAACATGACCGGCATGATCCTGATGGCGATCGTCAACGGCGTCGGCTTCGGGCTGTACATGTCGGTGGACGCCGCGCTGATGACCGAGGTCCTCCCGAACGAGGGCGTGTCGGCCGGCAAGGATCTCGGCATCCTCAACGTCGCGACCAACGTTCCCCAGGCGCTGAGCCCCGCCATCGGCGGCGTGATAATCACCTCGCTCGGCGGGTATCCGATGCTGTTCGTCTTCGCGATCGTGTTCGTCATACTCGCCGCCATCGCCACCGCACCGATCAAGGGAGTCCGCTGATGACCGAGAATGCACTCATGACCGAATACATCGACGTGGAGACGGCCGCGGGCCGGGTTCGCGGATGCTGGCGCCCCACCACAGGCGGTCGGGGGCGCTCCCGGTCGGCCGCGTTCCTCGGGATCCCGTTCGCCGAAGCGCCGGTCGGGGCCCTGCGCTTCCAGGCGCCCGTGCCGAAGAAGCCCTGGCAGGGCACGCTCGACGCACTGGCCTTCGCGCCGACCGCGCAACGAGGCGACCCCGGGGTGACGCTGATCCCCGAGCCCTCGGTCCCCGGCGATTCGACGCTGAACGTGAACGTGTTCACCCCCGCCCTCGATGGTGCTCTTCCCGTGCTCGTCTGGATCCACGGCGGCGGCTACTTCGCGGGCTCTCCGGCGAGCCCCTGGTACGACGGGCGCAACTTCAACCGCGACGATGTCGTGACGGTGTCGATCTCGTACCGGCTCGGCTTCGACGGCTTCGGCTGGATCGAGGACGCCCCGTCGAACCGCGGCGTGCGTGACTGGCTGCTGGCGCTGGAATGGGTGCAGCGGAACATCTCGGCCTTCGGCGGCGACCCGTCGCAGGTCACGATCGCCGGTCAGTCCGCGGGCGGCGGAGCCGTGCTCACCCTGCTCGGCATGGAGAAGGCGCAGCACCTGTTCCACGGGGTCTATGCGATCTCGGGTGCGCTCGCCGACGTCTCTGCGCTGCATTCGGAGGCATTCGGCCGGGCGCTCGCGATCGCCGGCGGAGTCGAGCCGACGGTCGCCGGGTTCTCCGCGCTCGGCGAGGAGCGAGTGCTCGAGCTGCAGAAGAAGGCGACCGAGCTCGGACCGAAATCGCTCAACTCGATCGTGGACAACGGTCTGCCCCTTGGCCCGTCCGTCGACGGCGACCTGCTGCCGCGGCCGACCCTCGAGTCTCTCCGAGCGGGGGTGGGTGCTGACAAGCCGCTCGTGCTCGGGTCGACCGACGACGAGTTCACGATGGCGATGACCGGGGCGGCGAAGGCGCTGCGCTGGGTGCCGCAGGCGCTGCTGCTGAACAGGCTCGGCGTGCCGAAGGGCGCGCGGCGCGACTACCTCGCGGCGAACGCCGATGTGCTCGCGCTCGGCAAGGCGCGTCTGGCCGGGCGCGTGCTCACCGACCGGATGTTCCGCACGGCGGTGCTCGACGTCGCCGCTGCCCGAGGCGTTGCGCCCACCTGGGTGTACCGGTTCTCCTGGCCCTCGGGGCACTTCGGCTTCGCCGAGCACTGCCTCGACGTGCCGTTCTTCTTCGACTGTCTCGACGGGCCGGCGATGGAGCCGCTGGCGGGGTCGAACCCGCCGCAGGAGCTCGCCGACCGACTGCATGCCGCGGCCGTCTCGTTCATCGTGAGCGGCGACCCGGGGTGGCCGGTGCACCACGGAGATGCCGGAACCGTGCGCGTGTGGGACACACCCGTGCGCGACCTCGCCGACGGATACGCCTCCGTGAAGGCACTGCGCTCTCTCGACTCCTGACGTCGACCTGCGCGCGGGGTTCCAGTCGCAGTTCGTGTCGTCTCGGAGCACGGCGCTCAGCGCATCTGCGTCCTCCAGAGCATCCTCGTCGCCTCGTCTCCTCGCCGACCCTGAGTTGGCGCCCGTGGTCGGAATTCGCATCAGGTTCCGACCCCAGGCGCCACTTGACCGCACGCGTGCCGGCTCCTCGCCGGGCCGCTCGTCGCTCGCCTCGCTGCCTCGTTGCCGCGTACCCGCTGAGTTGGCGCCCGCGGCCGGAATTCGCACCAGGTTCCGACCACAAGCGCCACTCGACCGCAGGCGCCTCGGGCCCCGCGCCCGGCCGTTGGCACTCGGGCGGCACCAACTGTCGCTCGGTGGCGGCGAAAGCGACATTTGGTGCCAACTGAAGAGCGGATGCAGTCTTCCTGCACAACTGGGACGACACCGGGCATCGTCCACGGACACTGTGAAACGGACGGACGGCACCATCCGGGTGTCGCACACTCGGAGGATGTCTCGGCATCCGCGTGCTCTCCCCGCCGAACTCGGAACGGCGTTCACCCCGGCGCAGGCACGCGCCGAGGGCGTCACCGCCCGGCGCCTGCGCGCGCGGGATCTGGAGCGGCCCTTCCGCGGCCTGGTCGTCGTGCGTCCGACCGGACAGGAGGAGGAACCCGAGGACACGTCACCGTCTGCTCGCGCCCAGGCGCAGCGCGCAGAGGTGCTCCGCCTGGCCAGGCTGTACCAGCCGCTCATGGTCCAGCATGCATTCTTCATCGGCCGCACTGCGGCCGTCCTGCATCGGCTGCCCGTGGATCCGGCGGAGCATCTGGAAGTCGGCGTCCGTGCTCCCCATCGCGCTCCGCGTCGTCAAGGAATCACGGGCCGCCAGATCGCTCCGCAACTGGTCGCGGTCCGCGAGATCGAAGGACTGCGGGTCACCGGCCCCGTCTCGACCTGGGCGACACTCGCGACCAAGCTCTCGGTGCGCGAGTTGATCGCCGTCGGCGACGCAATCGTCCGGGTTCCCCGAGACTCCTGGGGAAGGCGTCGTCCAGAGCAGGCGCTCAGCACGATCGACCAGCTCCACGCGGTGGTGGCTTCGGGGCGGAGGCCCGGTCTACGCGAACTGCGCGAGGCGCTGCCGCTGATCCGCGTCGGGAGTGCGTCGCCGCTGGAGACCGACTACCGAGTGGATGCTGAGGCAGCCGGCCTTCCTGCAGCGGAACTCGACGTCGAGATCCGTGACGGCGTTGGCCGGCTGCTCGGAATCTCCGAGTTCTTCTACCGCGAGTTCCGTCTGGTGGTCGAGGTCGAGGGCGACCACCACCGCACGTCACGGGAGCAGTGGAATCGCGACATCGAGAAGTACGCCGCCTACACGGCGATCGGCGTCGAGACCGTGCGGCTCACCTCGGCGCACATCCGAGGGGCGAATCCGCGTGCGGCGGGGATGGTGCGTGCGGCTCTGATCCGTCGAGGCTGGCGTCCCTGAGCATCCGTGATGCACCCTTCGCGGCCCTTCACCTGGCACCACCTGTCGGAATTCCGACGCGGAACCGTCGACGGGTGCCACCCGAAGCCGTGGAACCGGCCGCGCCGGAGCGGGGTCGCTCAGGCCACGTACACCTTGCGGAGGGTCTCGGTGACCGTCCATTCGGTCTGCATGCCCTCGGCGAGGCGCACGACCGATCCCGGGCCTACCTCCAGGGGAGGCAGCACGGGGGAGAGGAACCGGATCGTCGCGCGCCCTGAGATCACGACGAACACCTCGTCGGCCTCGGTGTCGGTGGCGATGCCCGGCGTCATCTCCCACACGCCGACCTCGATCTCTCCGACGGTCGCGAGCGGTATGGTCGCGGTCGTCGGAGCGCCCGATACGACGGATGCCGCCGGCAGGGGGTCGTGCGCGAGGTCGAGAGCTGCCGCATCCACGGCCTCTCCGGCGGAAAGCCCGCTCACGAGTCGAATCCCATGCCGACCGCGTCGAGCGTCTTGAGGAACAGGTTGCGCCTGCCGTCGTTGTGATCGGCCTGATTCATGGCTGCCCGCACCAGGTTGATGCCGATCGCCGCTGCGGGCTCGGGCGGGAACGGGATCGGCCTCTCCTTGACCATCGCCAGCTCCGTGCGCTCCGTCGCGACGCCGGAGAGCTTGTCGAGCATGACGTCGGCGGCGAAGCGCGCCGCCCCCACACCGAGACCCGTGAAGCCGGTGGCGTACGCGACCCGTCCGCGGCGGGCCGTGCCGAAGAACGCGCAGAAGCGGCTGGACGAGTCGATCGCCCCCGCCCACCGGTGCGTGAAGCGCACGCCCTCGAGCTGCGGGAACACGGTGAAGAAGTGCGAGGCGAGCTTGCGGTGGCTCTCCATGCGGTCCTCGTACTCCGGGCGCACCTTGCCGCCGAAGTGATAGATCGCGTCGTAGCCTCCGAACAGGATGCGGTCGTCGGCGGTGAGCCGGAAGTAGTGGAACTGGTTCGCGCTGTCGGAGAGACCCTGACGGTTCGTCCAGCCGATCGCCTCGAGCTGCTCTGCGTTCAGGGGCTCGGTCATCAGCACGTAGTCGTACACCGGCACGGTCCTCAGACGGTTGCGTTTGAGCAGCGACGGGAACACGTTCGTGGCGAGGGCGACAGCATCCGCCGTCACCGAACCGCCGGGGGTGACGAGCCTGAGCGGCCCCGCCCCATCGCCTTCGACGGCCCGGACGATCGAGTGCTCGTAGATCTCCACGCCGAGCTCGACCGCGACGCGCGCCAGCTCCATGCCCAGCTTCGCCGGGTGCACCATCGCGCAGCCGTCGCGGTCCCAGTCGCCGCCGAGGAAGGTCGGCGAGTGCACCTCGGCCTGCACGGCCGTCTCGTCGAGGAAGCCGGGTTCGTCGCGGTACCACTCGACCTGATGCGGTTCGACCGCGACCGCGAGCTGCCCGGTGCGCTCGAAGTCGACCTTCATGTCGTACTTCTTCACGGTCGCCTCGATCGCGTCGAGGTTCTCGATTCCGAGTTCCTCGAGCCGGTCGATCTCGTCGGGCCAGCGGTTGACGCCGTTCTCGTGACCGTGCGTGAGGCTCGCCTCGCAGAAGCCGCCGTTGCGTCCTGATGCCGCCCACGAGATGCGCGAGGCCTCGAGCAGGACGACGCGACGCTGCGGGTCGCGCTCCTTGGCGCGCACGGCGGTCCAGAGTCCGGCGTAGCCGCCGCCGACGATGGCGAGATCTGCGGCGATGTCCTCGGAGAGCGTCGGATGCTCGACCCGTTCGACGTCGTCCAGCCAGAAGACGTCGAAGGCGGTGTCGCGCAGGGAGTCGTCGATGACGGATGCTGCGGGCTGCTGTCTCTCGTAGACGGTGGTACCCATGGTGCTGTGCTCCTGATCAGGGGCGCGCCTCAGCGCGTGCCCCAGTTGTAGAGATCCTTGTAGAGCCCGGCGTAGAGCAGGCTCTCGGTGTGCACGACGCCGGGGATCGTGCGGATCCGCGTCGCGATGAGGTCGATGAGGTCTTCGTCGCTCTCGCATACGGCTTCGACGAGGATGTCGAACGTGCCGAGGGTGACGACGACGTAGACGAGTTCGGTGATCTTCGTCAGCTCCTGGGCGACCACGCGCGGGTCCGCGTCGACGCGGATGCCGATCATCGACATGCGATGGAAGCCGAGCTGCAAGGGGTCGGTCACCGCGACGATCTGGATGACGCCCGCTTCGGTCATGCGCTGCACGCGCTGGCGGGCCGCCGCCTCGCTGAGCCCGACCTCGCGGCCGATCTCGGCGTAAGGGCGACGGCCGTCCTCCTGGAGGAGCTCGACGATCCGCTTCGAGATGTCGTCGAGGGCGGGATGCTTCGGAGTGGCGCTCATGTGTCGATACTGACACCTTCAAGAGCGGCAGGCAACTGATTCAGTTGTTTGAATAAGAGATCTCTGCAGGAATTCGTGGCGGCTCGTCGGGTCAGGGTGTCCGCTCGTCGGTCGGGATCCCCAGCGTCTCGCCGTACATGGCCTCCATCGCCTCGGAGGACTCGGCGACGATCGCCCGCATCGCCGCTTCGGCGCGGGCGGCGTCTCCCGACTGCACGCCGGCGGCGACCTCGCCGTGCAGGCGCAGCGCCTCGGGTTCGGCGACTCCGGGCATGAGGGCGTGATGGGTTCGCCCTTCGAGCACGGCCACCACGATCGGCGACAGGCTGCTGAGCATGACGTTGCGCGACGCCTGGAGCAGCGTCGTGTGGAAGGCGATGTCGTGAGCGAGGTATTCCTCGTTGTCGGCGGATCGCGACGTCGACGACATGCCGATGACGGATGCCGTGAGCATGCCGCACTGCTCGGGTGTCGCGTGGGTCGCCGCCAGTCGGGCGGCCACGGGTTCCACAGCGCCGCGCAGTTCGCTCAGGCTCTGCAGCAGCTCGGCGCGCCCGGGTCCGTCCAACCGCCAGCGCAGCACCCTCTCGTCGTACGGGCTCCATGACTCGGGCGGCTGCACGAGGATGCCGACGCGCTGGCGGGATGCGACCAGCCCCAGTGACTCGAGAACGCGCACCGCCTCGCGGATCGCACCTCGGGAGGCGTTGAATTCGGAGACGGCTTCGTCCATGATGATTCGACTGCCGGGCGGGCGGCGTCCCGCTCCGATGTCGGCGCCCCAGCGTTCGACGATCACATCGTGCAGTGCAGTGCTCTGGGACATGGCCTCAGCGTAGAGGAAAGACCCGATGTTTGCATGACTCGGGTGAGTAAAGGTCGATAACTTCGAACCCGGTCTTGAAAAAGTCGGATTTTTTGGATAACGTGCTCTCAAATATCAGATAGAAGCACAGTGGCCTCCGGGCGGTGCTTCCCCCACGGGAGGAACAATGATGGTTCCCTGGACACTTCTGCCGATGGCCGATCCTGCACCGATCGTGCCGGTCGGCTCGGACGCGCAGCTGATCACCGCCGCGATCATCGGCTTCGCCGTGATCATCGTCCTGATCACCTGGCTGAAGGTGCATCCCTTCCTCGCCTTGACGATCGGCGCCCTCGGCGTGGGGATCGGCGCGGGAATGGCGACCGGCCAGGCCCTGACGAGCTTCTCCACCGGATTCGGCTCGACCATGGGCGGCGTAGGCGTGCTGATCGCACTCGGTGCGATGTTCGGCAAGCTGCTGGCCGATTCCGGCGGCGCAGACCGCGTCGTCGACACGCTGGTCGCCCGATCGAGCAAGCGTGCCCTGCCGTGGACGATGGGTGTCGTGGGCGCCGTGATCGGCCTGCCGATGTTCTTCGAGATCGGCCTCGTGCTCCTGATCCCCGTGATCATCCTCGTCGCTCGACGCTCGGGCGTCGCGCTCATGAAGATCGCGATCCCCACCCTCGCCGGACTCTCCGCCATGCACGGACTCGTGCCCCCGCACCCCGGACCGCTCATCGCGATCGACGCGCTCGGCGCCAACCTCGGGCTGACGCTCGCGTTCGGTGTGATCATCGCCATCCCGACCATCATCATCGCGGGCCCCGTCTTCAGCGGCTTCGCCGCGAAGTGGGCGCCGGTGCCGGTGCCCGACATGTTCCTCACGGCGGAGGACAAGGGCGAGGACGTCACGCAGCGCCCGCGTCCCTCGTTCGCCGCCGCGCTCTCCAGCATCCTGCTCCCCGTCGTCCTGATGATGGCGAAGGCTCTCGCCGCGGTCATGGCGCCCGAGTCGACCGACGCGTGGAAGGCGTTCATCGACTTCGTCGGCACGCCCACCATCGCGCTGTTGATCACGCTGATCTTCGGGATCTTCGTGCTGGGCGCCGGCGGTCGGATGAACCGCAAGACGATCGCGGAGTCGCTCGAGGGCAGCCTTCCTCCGATCGCCGGCATCCTGCTCATCGTCGGCGCGGGCGGTGCGTTCAAGCAGGTGCTCATCGACACGGGCATCGGCGAGGTCATCACGCGGGCCGTCCTCGACAGCGGCATCTCGGTGCTGCTGCTCGGCTGGGTCGTCGCGGTGCTCGTGCGCATCGCGACGGGGTCCGCCACGATCGCGACCATCACCGCGGCGGGGCTGATGACGTCGGCCGCGGCGACGCTCCCCGGCCCCGAGGTCGCGCTCCTCGTGCTCGCGATCGGATCCGGATCGGTGTTCCTGTCGCACGTCAACGACGCCGGCTTCTGGCTCGTCAAGCAGTACCTCGGCACGAATCTCCCGCAGACGTTCAAGACCTGGACGGTGCTGGAGTGCCTGATCTCGGTCGTCGGCCTCGCCGGCGTGCTGCTGCTGGATCTGGTGGTCTGAGCATGGCTGCGACGGACCAGGCGACGCCTGCGGAGACGAGCGAGGTCGACCCGCCCATCGTGCTGGTGGTGATGGGGGTCTCCGGCTCGGGGAAGTCCACCGTGGCCGGCATGCTCGCCGGACGGCTGGGATGGGACCTCGAAGAGGGCGACGATCTGCACCCTGCGGCGAACGTGGAGAAGATGGCAGCGGGCGTGCCGCTGACAGACGAGGACCGCTGGCCGTGGCTCGACAAGATCTCGGCGTGGATCCAGCTGCACACCGCTTCGGGGACGCCAGGCATCGTGACCTGCTCTGCGCTGCGGCGCGTCTACCGCGACCGGCTGAGCGGTCCGGGAGTGGCGTTCGTGCACCTCGACGGCTCGCGCGACGCGATCGCCACGCGCCTGAGCAACAGGCTCGACCACTTCATGCCGCAGAGCCTGCTGGGCTCGCAGTTCGCCACGCTGGAACCGCTGGAGCCTGACGAGAACGGGGTCGTCATCCAGCTCGGGCAGGGCCCGAAGGACGAGGTGAGGGAGATCATGCGCCGCCTGCATCTGTCGGCGATGCCGGCGCCGAACTACACGGATGAGGGTCTGCTGGCCGACTGAACCGGCGCGCGGTGGCCGGGCGGATTCCGATCCGTCCGGCCACCGCGTCGCAGCCGGGTGTGTTCATCGCCCTTTCGAGGGCCGCCGTCGACAAGTGTGACGCGATGTGTCAGGCTGGTCGGACGTCGACTCCGGGGGGAATCACCATGGCACGTCCGATCGCGGGCCCGCAGTCGCTGCTGAGGATCTTGAACGGCCGGGCGATCCTCGAGACGCTGGCGCGCCGCGGGCCGCTGACGCGCGCCGAGCTGATGGCCGCGACCGGCCTCTCACGCACGGCGGTCACGCAGGTGCTCCGGATGCTCGAGAGCTCCGAGGCCGTCGCGCCGGCGGGGCTCGACCGCGACACGCGGGGCCCCGCCGCAGGGCGGGTGGCGCTGCATCCGCGTCTCGGCCTCGCCGCCGCCGTGCACATCGATCATCACTCCGCGCACGTCACGCTCGTCGACGCGACCGGAACGGTCCGCGCCGAACAGCATGCGCCTTTCTTGCCGCACGGCGACCGCGTCGAGCACATCGTCGGGCTCGTCGATTCGTGCCGGGCGCTCGCGAAGGGCCCGCTGCATCTCGCCGTCGTGGGAGTTCCGGGTATCGTGACCGCCGACGGCGGGATCCGCGACGATCAAGGGCCGGACGGGGGTGTGTTCCGCTCGGCCCTTTCGACGCTGCTCGGCTGCCCGGTCCGCGTCGAGAACGACGTCAACCTCGCCGCCCTCGCCGAACTGACCTCTGGCGCCGGCGCCCAGCTCGCGAGCTTTGTGCTGCTGCTCTTCGACGACGGGCTGGGCGGCGGAATCGTGATCGACGGGGCCCTGCACCGGGGCTTCGCCGGTGTGGCCGGCGAAGTGATGTACCTGCCGCAGACCCCGCTGCCGGTAGGAGCGCCGGTGCTCAGCGACGCCGTGGTCGGCGATCTCGCCCTCGTGCACGGCCGCGACTCGCGGGCCACGGTCGACCAGCACCTCGACGCCGCAGCCGCAGGCGACGACGCGGCTGTCGCGATGGCCGCGGAGATGGGGCGACGCATCACGCTCGCGGCGGGAAGCGTGGCGCTCATCGTGGACCCCGAGGCCTTCATCCTCGCCGGCACGGCGGCGCATCCCGTTCTCGTCGACGCGGTGCGACAGGTCGCCGACTCCTTCGCCACGCAGCTGCCGATGCGCTTCCTGGTCTCCGAGTTCGGGCCCGAGGCCCCTCTCGTCGGCGCGATCGGCGAAGCGACGTCCGCTCTTCGTGCGGCCGTGTTCACCCGCATCCTTCCCGACAGGAGCAGCCGATGATCTCCGATCTCGCCGACCGGCTCGGCCTCGCCCCGGGCGCCCGCGCCATCATCATCAACGCCGACGACTTCGGCATGTGCCATGCGGCGAACTCCGCGATTGTCGAGCTGCTGGACGACGGCGGTGCGGACTCGGCGACCATCATGGTGCCGTGCGCCTGGTCGCCCGAGGCGCTGGCGTTCGCCGCCTCGCGCACCGACCTCGACATCGGCGTGCATCTGGTGCTGACCAGTGAGTGGCGTCGCTATCGGTGGCGTCCGCTCACCGGGACCGCGACGACCCTCGTCGACGCGGATGGCTTCTTCCCGCCCGACGTCGTGTCTGTCGAAGAGCTCGCCTCGGAGGCGGACGTCGAGGCCGAGATCACGGCGCAGCTGCAGGCGGCCCTCGATGCCGGGGTCGACGTCACGCACCTCGACAATCACATGGGCTCGGTGTACGGACTCGCGACCGGACGCGACTTCCTCGCCCCGGTGTTCGCGCTCGCCGCGCGACACGGTCTGCCGTTCCGGCTGCCGCGCAGCATGGACGGCGTGGGGGTGGATGCCGAGCTCCAGCATCTCCTCGACAGGGCAACGGCGGCCGCCGCTGCGGCAGGCGTCGAGATCATCGACCGGCTGTGGTCGCATCCGTTCGAGCTGATCGGCGAGGGGACGCCGGACGAGGAGACCTACGAGCAGGTGCGCGACGGGTTCATCGCCCTCCTGCGCGCCGTCCCCGCCGGAGTGACCGAGATCTACCTGCATCCGATGGTCGACGACGACGAGCTGCGCGCGGCCGTCGATTTCGCCGCGGCCAAGCGCGGTTACGAACGCCGGCTCCTCACCGACCCGGTCGTGCTCCAGGCCATCGCGGACGAAGAGCTCGTGCGCATCGGCTGGCGCGACCTGCGAGACCTGCAGCGGGCCGCCGCGTGATGAGCGGATCGGTCGGTCCGGCCGGCTCCCGCGGGGTCGCCGGCATCCGCGACCGACGCCTGGATGCGGCACCCACCCGGGCCCAGGCGATCGCCTTCGGTGCGTCGGGATTCCCGACCCAGCTGATGGCGCAGACCTTCTCGGCGTTCGTCGTCTACTTCTACGTCACGCATCTCGCTGTCGAGCCCACCTGGGTGGCGGGCGCGATGATCGCCCACGGCATCCTGAACGCCGTGCTCAACCCCGTGGTCGGCGCTCTCTCCGATCGCATCCGCACGCCGTGGGGGCGGCGCATCCCGTGGATCGGCCTGGGCATCGTGCCGCTCGTGGTCGCATTCGCGCTGGTCTGGATGCCGCCCGCTCTGCCGCCCGCCGGCACGATCGTGTGGTTCCTCGTCGTCGTCGCGGTCTACGACATCGCGTTCGTGGTGGTGGTGCTGAACATCTCCGCGCTGTTCCCGGAGATCTTCCGCACGACAGAGGAACGTGCGCGCGGCAACGTGCCGAGGCAGATCTTCGCGATCCTCGGCATGGTGCTGGGCACGGCGGGAGCCCCTGCGCTCTACGGCTGGATCGGGTGGCCTGGCATGGCTCTCGTGCTGGCCGGGGTGTGCCTGGTGATGCTCGTGTGGTCGTTCGCCGGAGGCATGATCGAGCGGACGGTGCCGGAGGCGGCATCCGAGGCGATGTCCTGGCAGAGCCAGCTGCGCTTCACGTTCGCGAACCGCGCGTTCGTTCCGTACGTGCTCGGTTCGCTGTTCGTGCAGACGTCCATCGCGGTCATCCTCGCGGCGATCCCGTTCTACGTGCGGTATTCGCTGCACGCCGCCGAGGGCGACGGGAGCGTGCTGCTCGCCGCGATCTTCGTCACCGCGATCCCGTCGATCGTGCTGTGGAGCGCGGTCGTCAGGCGAACGTCGCCCCGCACCGCCGTGCTCTGGAGCGTCGCTGTCTTCGGGGTCGCGGTGCTCGGATACCTGCTGCCCGCGTCGGTGCTCGCCGCCGCCCTCGTCGGCGTCGCGGTCGGCGTCGGCGTGGGCGGTCTGCTGCAGCTTCTCGAGGTGATGCTGGGGCAGATCATCGACGAGGATGCCGTGCGCACGGGGCACCGGCGCGAGGGCGCCTACTTCGGCGTCAACGGCTTCGTCGTGCGCGGCTCGGTGGTGCTGCAGGCCATCGTCGCGGCGGTGGTGCTGACGTCATCCGGCTTCGACGCCTCGCTGGACGACGCCCAGCCGGAGACGGTCGACGGCGGCATCCGCATCATGCTCGCGGTCGTCCCGCTCGGGTTCACCGCTCTCGCCTGGCTCTGCTTCTGGCTTTACCCGATCCGCACTCGCGACCTCTGAACGGGCGCGTTTCGTCTCGGTCGCTGCGCTCCCTCGCTCAACGACCGGTGGGTGAGGTCAACGACCGGTGGGGGCTCAACGACCGGGGGGGCTCAACGACCGGTGGCGAGATCCTGCCCAGCGAGGACTCACCGCGCCCCACGTGGAACGTGAGGCGCAGGGATCGCCTTTTCCAGCAAATCGGGAAAGGGGCCCCGCTTGCGGGGAAAGGGTCCCCGCTCTTTGCTGGAAAAGGCGATCCCGGAGCCGGTAGCGGACTAGGCAGAAGCCCGGAGCCGAGCCTCCCACCCCGTGCGCACCATCTCGTCGACCGTGTACCGCATCTTCCAGTCGAGGTCGCGCGCGGCGAGCTCTCCTGTGGCCACGATGCGGTCGGGGTCGCCAGGGCGGCGGGGTCCGATCTCGGGGGTGAAGTCGATGCCGGTGACGCGAGCCATGGCATCCATGATCTGCCGCACGCTCAGGCCGTCGCCCGAGCCGAGGTTGTACGCGGCTTCGATCGGCTCTCCCGCGGCCAGGCGCTGCGCGGCGGCCACGTGAGCCGCGGCGATGTCGCCGACGTGCACGTAGTCGCGAACGTTCGTGCCGTCCTCTGTGTCGTAGTCGTCGCCGTTGATGCGCGGGGTCTCGCCGGCGATGAGCTTCTCGAACACGATCGGGAACAGGTTGTGCGGGCTCACGTCGTACACCGTGGGATCGGCCGATCCCACGACGTTGAAGTAGCGCAGCGAGGTGTGCCGAAGCGGCTTCTCGGACTCGGCGGTGGCCACGGCCTGGTCGCGCAGCAGCCATTCGCCGATGAGCTTCGACTCGCCGTAGGGGCTGGCCGGCTTCTTCTCGGTCTCCTCCACGACGAGCGGCACATCGGGAGTGCCGAACACGGCGGCCGACGAGGAGAACACGATGTTCGCGACGCCTGCGGCCTCCATAGCCTCGAGCACCACGCGGGTGCCGTCGACGTTCTGGGCGTAGGTGTGCAGCGGACGCTGCACCGAGACGCCGGCGTACTTGTACCCCGCGACGTGGATCACGCCGGTCGCCGCGTGCTCGCGCAGCGTGCTCTCGACCAGCTCGCGGTCGAGGATCGAACCCCGCACGAACGGCACGCCCTCGGGAACGAACGACGCGACACCGCTGGAGAGATCGTCGATGACGACGGGGGAGAGCCCGGCCTCCGACAGTGCCCGCACGACGTGCGATCCGATGTAGCCGGCGCCGCCGGTGACGATCCAGGACATGCTTCTCCTTCAGAACGGTGGAGGTGGAGTGGCTATTCTCTCAGGCGTCGCGCTGCGCGCCCGCCGAGGGCGTCACCGTGAACAGGTGGGGAGCGGTGAATCCGGATGCCTCGAACGCGGCGTTCACCGCATCCGACACCGTGGCCACGGCATCGGCCTCGATGAGCGCGATGGCCGCTCCGCCGAAGCCGCCGCCCGTCATCCGCGCACCCAGCGCGCCCGCGGACAGCGCGGCCTCGACGGCAGTGTCGAGCTCGGAGACAGAGATCTCGAAGTCGTCGCGCATCGAGGCGTGCGAGGCGACGAGCAGGTCGCCGATCGCTCTCGCGCCCTGCTCGCGCAGCACACGTACGGTGTCGAGCACGCGCTGGTTCTCGGTCACGACGTGGCGGACGCGGCGGAAGGTGACGTCGTCCATGAGCTCCTCGGCCCGCGGCAGGTCGCTGACCGAGACGTCGCGCAACGACGGCACGCCCATGATCGCGGCACCCCGTTCGCACGCCGCACGGCGCTCGCCGTAGCCGCCGGTGGAGTGCGCGTGCTTGACGCGCGTGTCCATCACGAGGATCGCGAGCCCGGCCTCGGCGACGCCGAGCGGCACCAGCTGCGCCTCGAGCGACCGGCAGTCGAGGAAGATCGCGGAATCGGGCTCGCCGAGCATCGAGGCCATCTGGTCCATGATGCCCGTGGGCGCGCCCACGGCCTCGTTCTCGGCCTTGCGGCCGATGCGGGCGAGGGCGGTCTTGTCGAGTCCGGCGTTCCACAGGTCGTTGAGAGCGGATGCCGTCGCCCCCTCGATCGCGGCGGATGACGAGAGTCCCGCGCCGACGGGGACCTCGGAGGCGATCGCGATGTCGATGCCGGCTCCTGCCGCGCCTGCGGCTTCGGCCAGCGCCCACGCGACGCCGAGGGGGTACGCCGCCCATTCGGGCACAGCGGGCTCGGCACCCGTCGCGGTAGGGAACAGCGTGCCCAGATCGTCGAGGGCGACCTCGACAGGCTCGGCAGCGAAGGTCGAGGCCACGCGCACGCGGCCGATGCCGTCATCGCGGACGCCGACGGCGGCGACCGTGCGATGAGGGATCGCGAACGGCAGCACGAAGCCGTCGTTGTAGTCGGTGTGCTCGCCGATGAGGTTCACACGCCCCGGTGCCGACCAGAGGCCGTCGGGCGTGCGACCGGTCAGCTCGGTGAACAGCGCAGTGGCGGTGTCGTGGATGTCGCTCATGCGTGTGCTCTCTCGATCGCTTCGCGGATGCGGGCTGCGCCCTGCTCGGGGGTGACCTCTGCGGCCCAGGCCCACATGGCGGCCTCGGATCCGGCGAGGAACTTCAGCTTGTCGGCGGCGCGGCGCGGGCTGGTCAGCTGCAGGTGCAGGCGCACGCTGTCGCGACCGACGTTGACGGGGGCCTGGTGCCAGGCTGCGATGTACGGGGTCGGAGTCTCGTAGAGCGCGTCGACGCCGCGGAGCAGGCGCAGGTAGAGGGGGGCGAGCTCGTCGCGCTCGGCATCCGTCGTCGCTGCGAAATCGGGCACGTGGCGGTGCGGCATCAGGTGCACTTCGAGGGGCCAGCGTGCGGCGAACGGCACGAACGCCGTCCAGTGCTCGCCCTGGAAGACGACGCGCTCGGAGGCCTGCTCGAAGTCGAGGATGTGCTGGAACAGGTCGGGAGCCGTGCGATCGATGCTGTCGAGCAGCCGGGTGGTGCGCGGGGTCACGTAGGGGTAGGCGTAGATCTGGCCGTGCGGATGCGGCAGAGTCACGCCGATCGCCTCGCCGCGGTTCTCGAACGGGAAGATCTGCTCGATCCCCGGGAGCTGCGAGAGCGCGGCTGTGCGGTCGGCCCACGCCTCGATCACGGTGCGGGCACGGGTGACGCTCTGGGTGCCGAAGGAACCGGAATGCTCGGGGCTGAAGCAGACCACTTCGCAGCGTCCGACAGAGGTGCGGGTGCGGCCGAGGCCGAGCGCAGCGAGGTCGTCGAGGCCGCGCGGCGGGTTGCTCGCGGCCGGAGCGCCCCCTGTCGCCTCGGCGAGGGCGGGGCCGAAGGCCGGCGACTTGTTCTCGAACACGGCGACGTCGTAGAGGGACGGCACCTCGGAGGGGTTCGTCGGCGTCTGCGGAGCGAGCGGGTCGGCGTCCGCGCTCGGCATCATGACCCGATTCTGGCGGTTCGCGGCGACCGTGATCCAGTCGCCCGTGAGCACATCGAGCCGCATGGTGGCCGACTCGGGGCGCGGATCGAGGGTGCGGGCGTCGACCGAGCGCTCGGCGTCGAGCGTGGTGTCCGGGTCGTCGTAGTAGAAGAGGTCGCGGCCGTCGGCGAGCTTCGTGGCGCGCTTGGTGACGCCGGCGGAGAGCGCCTCGGTCCGCATGGCGGAGGATTCGTGCGTGTTCACGTAAACATGGTCGCACAGCGCCGTGATAACGTCAACACGGAAAGGGAGGCGCACGATGAGCATGGACGAGCTCGGCACCGACCCCGCAGGGCCGCGCAGACGCCGCGCCGCGACGGGCCGCGTCTCGATGGCGATGGTCGCCGCACGTGCGGGAGTGTCGGGCCAGACCGTCTCGCGCGTCGTGAACGACAGCCCTCGCGTCGATCCAGACACCAGGACGCGAGTCGAGAATGCGATGGCCGAGCTCGGCTATCGTCCGCATCGCGCTGCGCGCGCCCTGCGCACCGGCCGTTCGCAGACCATCGGACTCGTCGTGACGACACTCGCCACCGTCGGCAACTCCCGCATGCTGCAGGCCACGGCGGAAGCCGCGGCCGAACGCGGCTACGTCCTCACCCTCGTCACCGCGTCGCACGGTGTGGCCGCGGCGTTCCAGAGCCTCGCCGAGCAGGAGGTCGACGGTGCGATCGTGCTCAACGAGGCGTCTGCGCAGGTCGCGTCGGCGGAGCAGCCGAACGGGCTGAGGCTCGTCGTCGTGGACGCCGCGACGGACGCCGGATTCGTCGCCGTGCACAGCGATCACGCGGGCGGGGCGGCTGCAGCGACGCGGCATCTGCTCTCGCTCGGGCACGCGACCGTGCATCATCTCGCCGGTCCCGTCGACTCGTTCGCCGCCGCCGAGCGCGAGCGCGGCTGGCGGGAGACCCTCGCCGCCGCGGGAGCGGCTGCGTCCGAGCCGGTTCGCGGCGACTGGAGCGCCGAGTCGGGTCATGCGGCCGGCGACGCGCTGGGCTCGGCATCCGCCGTCTTCTGCGCGAACGATCAGATGGCCCTCGGCCTGCTGCGATGGCTCGCCGAACGCGGCCGCCGGGTGCCGGACGACGTCGCGGTGGTCGGCTTCGACGACGTGCCGGATGCTGCGAACTACCGCCCGCCGCTGACGACGATCAGGCAGGACTTCACCGCCCTCGCTCACCGGGCGGTCGCCGCGCTGGTGGCGGAGATCGAAGGGGAGCATGCGGCATCCGGCCCCGTCGTGGTGCCGACGATCCTCGTCGAGCGGGAGAGCGCGCGCTCGCGCTGAGCTCGGGCTTCTGCCGCAAGACCCGCGTCGGGCTGCCGCAGCTCGCGCCGCAACCCGCAGCTCGCGCCGCAACCCGGAGTTCAGGCCGTGGGCGCGGCCGCCGTCGACTCGCGTGCCTGCAGCGTCGGGCTGAGCGAGACGCGGTGCACCGGACGCGACGGATCGGCGAGTCGCCGTGCGAGCAGGTCGACCGCCGCGGCGCCGACGCCGCCGCGCGGGGGGCTGATGGCGGTGAGAGCAGGCGTGAACAGCTGCGCCACCTCGTCGTCGTAGGCCACGACCGACAGGTCCTCCGGCACCGCGAGGCCTCGGTTCAAGGCGATGTCGATGAACGCCATCGCCTCGGGATCCGAGTGGATCAGCAGGCCCGTCACGCCCTTCTCGAGCGCGGTGTCGATCGCCGCGTTCACGGCCGAGGTGAAGCCGGGGCCGTTGCGATCGGGGAAGAGCCTCTCGAAATGCGCCTCCGGTCCGAGCTCGAGCTCTTCGCATGCGGCGGCCCATCCGGTGACGATCTTGCGACCGGTGGGGGAGTCTCGGGAGAGGATCAGCCCGAGCCGTTCGTGGCCGAGCCCTGCGAGATGGCGGGCCGCGAGCACGGCGCCGAGCGCGTGATCGGTCGTCACGCTCTCGACCGGTTCGCGCCCCGGCAGCACGACGGCGTCGCGCTCGACGAAGACGCTCGGGATGTCGGAGGAGGCGAGCCACTGCACGACGTCCTGCGCGTGGGCCGCGTCGGGGTTCGGCGCCACGATGAGTCCTCGCACGTCGTCCGACGCCACGAGCCGCTCGAGCACGGGGCGCTCGTCCTGCAGCTCATACGATGCCCCCCGCAAGACCAGGCGCAGGCCGCGCCGGTGCGCCTCGGCCTCCATGCCGCGGATCACCCCGGGCCAGTAGTACGCGAGCGACGGAACCAGGACGGCGATGGCCCCGCCGGTTCCTGGGGCGGCTGCGCCGGTCTGGGTGGGAGCGGATGCCGACACGGCCCCGCCGTGCACCCGCTCGAGGCGACCCTCCTCCTCGAGCTGCTGCAGATCGCGGCGCAGGGTGACCGGAGCGACGCCGAGTTCCTCGGTGAGCTGCGAGACCCGCACGATCCCGTCGCGCTGAAGCGCCGCGAGGATGTGCGCGTGGCGCGCCGGCGCCAGGGGAGCGTGCTGCTGATCGGTCATCGTCGTCCTCGCTGTCGCTCGTCGTCCGAGCGTCGATGTGTCTCTTTCTACCGTGAACCAGGCCATGCCTCGGCATTCGGCGGACCCGGTTCCTGGAATCAGCATAGCTGATCGAAAATGATCGAACGCGATTTGTTGAAGAGTTGTCTTGATCGAAACGGGATGATAATCTCCAAACGATCGCGACCGGAGAGAAGCCGGGCGCATCCGGCAGAGCAGTGTTCAAAGGAGAAGTCTGTGGCGATCGTGCCCCCCAGCGAAGCGGCGAAGAGCAGGCATGCTGAAGCGGCGAAGAGCGCGCATGTCGACGCGGAATGGACCCGTGACGATCTGGTCGCGTACGCCGACGGACTGCTCGCGGCCGTTCGCCCCTGGGCATCCGAGAACGGCGCGCGCATCACTCTGCCCGGCGCATCGGGCGGCTACGGCATCCACGTCGACGGGCTCGAGGGGTTCGTCCGCACCTTCCTGCTGGCGGGCTTCCGCATCACCGGTGCTCGGGGCGAGGGCGTCGACAACCTGATCGACTTCTACTCGCGAGGCATCGCCGCCGGGGTCGACCCCGACGGCGCCGACCGCTGGGTGCGTCTCGAAGAGCACGCGCAGGCGAAGGTCGAAGCCGCCTCTCTCGCGCTCATCCTCGACATGACCCGCCCTTGGATCTGGGACCGACTCGACGCGGTCACGCAGCAGCGCATGGTCGACTACCTCGCGCCGGTGATCGGAGATCGGACCTACCCGCGCAACAACTGGCTGTGGTTCCGCGTGGTCGTGCAGACCTTCCTGCGTTCGGTGGGCGGACCCTGGTCGCAGAGCGACATCGACGACGACCTCGCGCTGCACGATTCCTTCGTGCGCGAGGGCGGGTGGATCTCAGACGGAGACGAGCGCTCTTACGACCACTACGTCGGGTGGGCGCTGCATCTGTACCCCGTGCTGTGGTCCCGCATGCAGGGCGCGACCGAACTCGCGAACGGCCGAACCACGGGCGACATTGCGCGTCTGGACGCCTTCCTACAGGATGCGATCGCCATGGTCGGCGCCGACGGCTCGCCGCTGATCCAGGGCCGCAGCCTCGTGTACCGGTTCGCTGCCGCCGCACCGTACTGGGCAGGCATCATCGCTGAGGTCCCGTCGGTTCCCGCCGCGCAGCTGCGTCGAGCGGCATCCGGCATCGTCCGCCATTTCGCGGCGAACGGCGCCCCGAACAGCGACGGGCTGCTCGACCTCGGCTGGCACGAGGAGTGGCGCCGCCTCGCGCAGAACTACTCCGGCACCGGTTCCCCGTACTGGGCGGCCAAGGGACTGCTCGGTATCGTGCTGCCCGAGGACCACCCGGTATGGGCCGAGTCGCCGGTGGCGCTCCCCGCCGAGACCGCCGACACTCTGCGCGGCGCCGTCGCGCCGGCATGGATCATCTCGACCACGGCTGATGACGGCATCGTGCGGGTGATCAACCACGGCGCCGATCACGCGCGCCCCGGAGACCTCGTCGGCGACTCGCCTCTGTACGCCCGCCTCGGCTACTCCACCGCTGCGAGCCCGCTGCTCAACGGCGACGCCTGGGCCGAACCTCTCGAGCAGTCGGTCGCGCTCGTGCACCCCGACGGCCGCGCGAGCCACCGCGCCGGCATGCGCGTGAACGGCATCCGCCTCGAGGGCGGCGCCGCGATCGCCGGGTCCACCGCGACCGCGCACTGGATCGCACCCGCGGCCACGCAGACCAGACACGGCTCCGGCATCACCGGCGACGTCGAGACCGCCGGCACGGTCACCACCTGGTCGATCGTGCGGGGCGCGTGGGAGGTGCGTCTCGTCCGCATCGACGCGATCGAGGCGGATGCCGCGCCCACCGCGCTGCGCATCGGCGGCTGGGCGATCGCCGCCGGCGCGGTTGAGGTCTCGGTGTCCGAGGGACGCGCCGCAGCATTCACCGACGATCGCTGCAGCACCATCGTCGCGCTCACGCCGGGAGGCGCCGCGTCGACCGAGGCGCGCCGCGACGCGAGCCCGCTCGGCGCCGCAGCATCCGTTCCCGTCCTCACCCACCCGGTCACGACCGGCGAGTGGATCGCCGCGGCGGTGCACCTGTCGGACCGCGCCCCGGCATCCGATCCCTCCGTCCGCATCGACGGCGCAGACGCCGTCGTCATCTGGCCCGACTCCACCACCACCGCACACCGACTCGCCTGAGCCGGACGCACCTACCCGCAATTGCAAAGGAGCAGTACCCTCATGAACCGCAAGATCCTCGCCGCCGGCAGCATCGCCGCAGTCGCGGCCCTGGCCCTCGCCGGCTGCTCCGGCGGCACCGATGCCGCTGAGAGCGCCGACCCCGACGCGCCGATCACTCTGACCCTGTCGGGCTGGAGCATCGACACCACTCCCGAGTTCCAGACGCTCGCCGACGCCTTCACAGCGGGGCACCCGAACGTCACGATCGAACTCAAGGAGTACGACCCGGCCGAGTACAACACGCTCGTGACGGCCGACCTCGCCGCCGGCTCCGGCCCCGACATCATCACGCAGAAGGAGGTCAAGTACGTCACCACCTTCCAAGAGGGCGGTCAGCTACTCGACGTCTCCGACGTGAAGCTGCCCGACGGCATCGGCGGCGCCGACTCCTACAAGGTCGACGGCGTCTCGTACGCGGTGCCCTACCGTCAGGACTCCTGGGTGCTCTACTACGACAAGGCGCTGTTCGACGCGGCCGGCGTCGCCTACCCCGACGGCTCGTGGACGTGGGACGACTACGCTGACGCGGCCGAGGCGCTGACCACCGACGCCGTGAAGGGCGACTACCTGCACCGCTGGCAGTCGACCGTGCAGGGCTTCGCGAACGCGCAGACCGGCACCGACATCCTCAAGGGCGACTTCAGCAACCTGAAGGACTACTACGACAACACGCTGGCCCTGCAGGATGCCGGCTATCAGGTCGACTTCAACACCTCCACCGCGAACCAGCTCACCTACCAGGGCGAGTTCGGCACGCAGAAGGCCGCCATGCTGCTGATGGGCACGTGGTACACCGCCACCCTGATCGCGCAGCAGGCGTCGGGCGAGGCGAACGACTTCGAGTGGGGCATCGCACCGGCGCCGCAGCTCGACGCCAAGACCGCGGGCACCGACAACACCCCGGTGACCTTCGGCGACCCGACCGGCTTCGGCATCAACGCGAACATCGACTCGGCGAAGGTCGACGCGGCCAAGCAGTTCCTCGAGTTCGCCGCATCCGAAGACGCCGCGCAGGCGCTCGCAGAGATCGGCATCACCCCGGCGCTGACCAGCGACGCGGTGGCCGACGCCTACTTCGCCGTCGAGGGGGCGCCCTCCGACGACCTGTCGAAGTTCGCCTGGTCGACCCACAAGGTGCTCCCCGAGAACCCGACCTCCAGCAAGACCGCCACCATCCAGGGCATCCTCGGCGACCTGCACACCGCCGTCATGTCGGGGTCGACGCCGATCGACGACGCGATCAAGACCGCCGAAGACCGCGTGAAGAACGAGGTCGGCTGATCCGCTCGGGGGCCGGCCCCCGGCCGGCCCCCGACATCGCGCCCCCGCGCAGCATCCGCCCCGCCTCAGCCAGGAGACGAGAGACATGACCACCACCGAGGCCCCGCCCAGCGGCACGGCCCTGCGGCCGCCGAAGCCGACCAGGCGCCGTTCGGCGCTGCGCCGCCGCAACGCCCTGATCGGCTGGAGCTTCATCCTGCCGAACTTCATCGGATTCGGGTTCCTCACCCTGCTCCCGGTGCTGATCCTCTTCTACATGGCGTTCACGAACTGGAACGTCTTCGGCAAGGCCGACTGGGTGGGGCTGGCGAACTTCCAGCGGCTGCTCGGCGACGGCAGCTTCCGCATCGCGTTCCTCAACACGCTGTACTACTCGGTCATGCACATCCCGCTGACGATCGTCGTCTCGCTGGGACTCGCGCTACTCCTGAACAACAAGCTCCGCGGCGTGGCCTTCTTCCGCACGGCCGCGTTCTTCCCGTACATCACCTCGATCGTCGCGATCGCGGTCGTCTGGAACCTGCTCTTCAGCCCCGACTACGGGCCCGTCAACGAGATCCTCAGAGCGATCGGCATCTCCTCACCGCCCGGATGGCTGACCTCGTCGGAGTGGGCGATGCCCGCCGTGGTCATCGTCAGCACGTGGCGCGACATGGGCTACTACATGATCCTGTTCCTCGCGGGGCTGCAGACCGTGCCGCGCGAACTGCACGAGGCGGCGCGCGTGGACGGGGCGAGCGTGTGGCAGCGGTTCGTCAACGTGACGCTGCCGTGCCTGCGGCCGACCATGTTCTTCGTCACGGTGATGCTCACGATCAACTCGTTCAAGATCTTCGACCTGATCCTCGTGATGACCGACGGCGGCCCCGGCCAGTCGACGCTCGTCCTGTCGCAGTTCATCTACAAGAAGGGCTTTGAGGAGTCGCAGTTCGGCTACGCGTCCGCCGCGGCCGTCGCGCTCTTCTTCCTCTGCATCCTCGTCACCATCGGCCAGTTCCTCTGGAACAAGAAGCGGAGCGCATGATGACCGAGACACAGGTACTCGTCACCGGAGGCACGCTGCGCAAGCTCAGCGGCCCCGCCCCTGCCGCCCGCGTGCGCGCTGGTCGCACCGCCGGACGCATCGTCGGCTACGTCGCCCTGATCATCGCCGCCATCGGCCTGCTCGCTCCCTTCGCCTGGATGGTGATGAGCTCGCTGAAGAACGCCAACGAGGTCTTCTCCGTGCCCGTCGTCTGGGTGCCCGAGACGTTCGTGTGGCAGAACTACGTCGACATCTGGACGAAGTCGAACATGCTCGTCTGGATCCGCAACACGCTGTTCCTCGCGGTCAGCGTCACGTTCCTGCAGGTGCTCACCGGATCGTTCGCCGCCTACGGCTTCGCCCGCATGCGCTTCGCCGGCCGCGACATCCTTTTCCTCGCGTACATCGGCACGATCGCAGTGCCGTGGCAGTCGTACATGATCCCGCAGTTCATCCTGCTCTCGAACCTCAAGGTCTCGAACACGCTGTGGGCGATCATCCTGCTGCAGGCGTTCGGCGCCTTCGGCGTGTTCCTCATGAAGCAGTACTACGAGACGATCCCCGAGGAGCTCAGCGAGGCCGCCCGCCTCGACGGACTCAGCGAGTACGGCATCTGGCGCCGCATCATGCTGCCGCTGTCGATCCCGGCGATCGCCAGCCTCACGCTGCTCACCTTCGTGAACACCTGGAACGACTATCTCGGGCCGCTCATCTATCTGCGCAACCCCGACCTGTGGACCATCCAGCTCGGCCTCAAGAGCTTCGTCTCGAACCTGTTCGACACCAACTACGCGCTGCTGTTCGCGGGCCTGACGATCTCGGTCCTGCCGATCGCGATCATCTTCCTGCTCGGCCAGAAGTACTTCGTCGAGGGCATCGCCACCAGCGGGATGAAGGGCTGACCGATGACGCGCATCTCGCACGACACCTGGGCCACGATCCTGGGCGTCGTCTACCTCGGGCTCATGGTGAACTTCCTCGTGCTCGTGGCCGCCGCGCCCCTCGTCGTGCTGCTGATCACGACCGACCCCGCGCTGTCGTGGCCGTTGCTGGCTCTCGCCGTGCCGCTCGTGGCCCCGGCGCTGACCGGCGCGTTCACGGCGTTCCGTGAATTCGGACGCGGTGAGCCGCAGGTCGTGAGGTCGTTCCTGCGCGGCTGGAAGGCGACCTGGCGCAAGGGGATGCTCATCGGAGCCGCTGCCGCGGCATCCGTCGTGGTCCTGCTCGTCGACGTCCGCGCCGTGGCGGCCCTGCCGGCATCGGTCGTCGTGGTGCCCGTGCTCGCCCTGCTCACGGTGATCGCCGTGGCCACAGCCCTGGTCGCCCTGGTCGCTCTCGCCGAGGCGCCGCAGGCCCGACTCCGCGACATGCTCAAGGCGGCGCTCTACCTGAGCGTGCGGCGCTGGTACCTGACTGCACTGTCGTTCGCCGTGCTGGGCGTGCAGTTCGCGCTGTTCACCACCATGCCCGCGATCGCGATCGGGCTCACCTGCGCCCCGGCGCTGTACGTGGCGTGGGCGAACAGCCGTCACACGCTGCGCCCCGTCCTCGACCTCGACGAGGTGCGCGCGTGAGGGTGCGCACGGCGATGAGCCCCGAGGTCTTCGAGCTGCTGTTCGACGCCGCCCGCCTGGAGCGGCTGCAGGGCCTCGCTTCTTCGGCCCCGCTGGCGATCGACGACGGCGACCTCGCCGACACCGAGATCCTGCTGACCTCGTGGGGCGCGCCGCGACTCGACGCCGACCTGCTCGATCGCATGCCACGGCTGCGCGCGGTCGTGCACGCGGCAGGCAGCGTGCAGGGTCTCGTCTCCGATGAGCTCTGGGAGCGCGGCATCACCGTGACCTCGGCGGCCGACGCCAACGCGGTGCCCGTCGCGGAATACACGTTCGCGTCGATCATCCTCGCGTTCAAACGGGCGTTCGTGCATGTACGCACCCCTGCCGAGGTACTGGGCTGGGGCGACCTGGTCGGGTCTCCGAAGTACGGCAGCGTCGGCCGCACGGTGGGCGTCGTCGGGTTCTCGCGGATCGGGCGACGGGTGGTGCGGATGCTGCGTCAGCTCGACGACGTGCACATCCTCGTGTCCGACCCGTTCGTCTCACCGGAGGCCGTCGCCGAGGCCGGCGCCGAGCTCGTCCCGCTCGACGCTCTGCTGGCCCGCGTCGATGTGCTGTCGCTGCACGCTCCGGCGCTCCCCGAGACGCACCACATGATCGGCAGGGCGCAGCTCGCGACGCTGCGCGACGGCGCCACCGTGATCAACACGGCCCGCGGCTGGATCCTCGACCACGACGCCCTCTTCGACGAATGCGCCTCCGGGCGACTGGACGCCGTGCTCGACGTGACCGAACCCGACCCGCTGCCCGCCGACTCGCCTCTGCGGGCGCTGCCGAACGTCGCGCTCACGCCGCACATCGCGGGGTCCATGGGCACCGAGGCGCGGAGGCTCGCCGACTCGGCGCTCGACGACATCGAGACGCTGCTGCGAGGAGGAGTCCTGTCGCAGGTGATCACTCAGCCCGACATGGAGCTCAGCGCGTGAGCACGGCCGTGGTCGATCCGCAGGAGTTCTCACCCTGGGACTTCTGGCGCGAGGCCGACCCCGAGCGGCAGGAGGCGCAGCATCGACGTCAGCGGGATCTCGTCGACGGGCGCCCAGGGCGCCTGCTCGGCGAGCAGTGCTTCGTCTCGGAACTGGCCTCGGTCGACCACGACCTGCTCACGCTCGGCGACCGCACGTACATCGCCGCGGGGGCCTACCTCACCGGCGAGCTCATCACCGGCGCCGACTGCAGCATCAATCCGTACACGGTGATCCGCGGGCGGGTGACCCTGGGCGACGCCGTGCGCGTCGGCGCCCACACGTCGATCCTCGGCTTCAACCACTCGATGGAACCAGCCACGCCCGTGTTCCGCCAGCCTCTGACGACCAGGGGCATCACGATCGGCGACGACGTCTGGATCGGCTCTCACGTGGTGATCCTCGACGGCGTCTCCGTCGGTGCGCACGCCGTTCTCGCCGCCGGCGCTGTCGTCACGAAGGACGTCCCGGCCGGCGCGGTCGTCGGCGGCAACCCGGCGCGGTTCATCCGCTGGCGGGTCGAGCCCGAGACGGGCTCCGGGTCGGCGCCTTCGACGCCGGCTCCGGCGGGACTGGGTGAGCGCGTCGCGCAGTTCGCCGCCCGCGCACGCGGCGAGGCCGCCGCGATCCTCGACCGCGCATGGAACCAGGAGCGGATGCTGTTCGCCGATCGACCCGGTGCTGCTCCGACCGTGCGGGCCCAGGCCGATGCGATCGAGATCGCGGATCTGCTGCTCGGCGCCGTGCCGCCGCAGCGCCAGCGGCACGAGCACATCGCACTGCTGCAGGGGTGGCAGGACCCGGAGACCGGAGCCGTCGCGCCGCTCGGGGCGGACGGCCGGGCGATTGAGGGGCTGGATTTCTCGCACGACGACGTGGCGTATCACGTGCTGAGTGTGGGATACGCGCTCGATCTGCTGGGCTCCGAGTTCCCCGCGATGCTCGCCTGGGTCACCGCCGCGACACCGCAGCGGGTCGTCGACCTCTGCGAGAGCCTGCCATGGGGCGCCGACGCCTGGAACGCCGGTCACCACATCGACGCCTTCGGGACGGCGCTGCTGTGGGAGAAGAGCGCGGGAGCCTCTGTGCCTGCGGGCGTGGAGGAGGCGCTGTTCGGCTGGCTCCTGATGAACGCGGATCCGCAGACGGGGATGTGGGGTTGCGCGACGCCCGATCGCGGCCTGCTGCCTGTCGTCAACGGCTTCTACCGCGCCTCGCGCGGAACGTTCGCCCAGTTCGGAGTTCCCTTGCCGTACCCGGAGCGGGTGGTCGACACGGTCCTCCGCCACGCGCGCGAGCCCCGCTGGTTCTCGCCCGGCGCGCGAGACGCCTGCAACGTGCTCGACATCGCGCATCCGCTCTGGCTCACCCGCGAAACCGGGCACCGCGCGGGGGAGGTGCAGGAGCTCGCGGCGAGACTGCTGTCCGACGTCCTGCGAACCTGGGTGCCCGGCGCCGGCTTCTCGTTCCGCGAACCGACCCCGTCCACCCGGGGTCTCGACACGACCGAGCCGGGTCTACAGGGCACCGAGATGTGGCTCGCGATCGTCTGGTACCTCAGCGACCTGCTCGGCATCGCGGATGCCCTGGGATACCGACCGCGGGGCGTGCATCGACCCGAGCCCGTTGCCGGTCCCGGCAGGACGGGCCGCGCCGAGACGACGCCGCGCAGTACGGTCGGAAAACCATGAGCAGCGGAGACGGCGGCGCGACCGGCGGTCTGATCGAGCGCGGCGCACTGCGGCGGATCTGGCGGGCGCTGCCTGTCGACGTCCTGCCCGCTCTGGTTCCGCCGATCTCCGACCGCGACGGCTGGGAATCGATCGCCCCCGAATCCAGAGGACTGATCCTCGCCGCCGCCGGCCGTGAGAGCGGCACGCCGTGGATACTGCCGCGGCTGTCCCAGTGGTCGGCCTTCGCGCGGACGGGCGATCGCCGTGTCTACGAGGACGTCGACTTCGCGCACAAGCGCCGCATCCGCCTGGCCGTCCTCGCAGCGGGCGTCGATCCCGCTCCCGAGCGTGTGCTCGAGGCGGCCGACGGCCTGTGGACCCTGTGCGAGCAGTCCACGTGGTGCTGGTCCGCACACGACGACTCGTTCTCACGCGGGCTGATGACCACCGACCCCGCGCGGCCGTACCTCGATCTGGGCGCAGGAGAGGCTGCGGCGCTCGCCGGATGGGCCGCTCTCGTCCTCGGCGACGCGCTCGAGACCGAGGTGCCCGGGCTGCTTCCCCGGTTGCGATCGGAGGTCGAACGGCGCATCCTCTCGCCGCTGATGGACCGTCGCGACTGGTGGTGGGAGAACCGCGAGATCAACAACTGGCTGGCGTGGATCGTCGGCAACGTGATCCCCGCGGCCGTCGCCTTCACCACAGGAGAGCGCCGGCGCCAGGTGCTCGACAGATGCGTCGACGGCATCGATCGATATCTGGCGCACCTGCCGGCAGACGGCGGCATCGATGAGGGCTTCGCCTACTGGTGGCAGGGGGCCGGGCGCGCCTTCGACGCCCTCGCGCTGCTGGACACCCTGTCCGCCGGGGCGATCGGCGCGGAGCTCGCCGAAGGAGAACTCGGCGGCCTGCGGGAGCTCGCTCGGTTCCCCGAGCGGATGCTGCTCGGCGACGACTGGGTCGCGAGCTATTCGGATGCCGAGGCCCGCATCGGCGCGGATTCACCCTGGTTCTCGCTGTTCCGGGCCGCCCGGCTCTGCGGCCTCGACGACACGGCGACGTTCGCCGCCGGTCGGAGACGCGACGGCAGGATCCTCGGGCTGGAGGCCGACACGATCGGCGGCATCGGGCGCATGATCGGCGAGTCGTTCGATCCGGCGTGGCGGGAGACGGCGCCGGGGCGGGCGCCTTTTCCGCAGCATGTCGATCTCACCTCGATCTCCGTCGGCATCCGTCGCGAACGCGAGGGCGACAGCACCGGGCTCGCCATCATCGCCAAGGCGGGTCACAATGCCGAGAGCCACAACCACAACGATCTGGGATCCGTCGCGGTCGCAGTCGACGGGGTGCCGTTGCTGGCCGATCTCGGGCGAGGCGTGTACACCGCCACGACGTTCTCGGACCAGCGGTACGCCCTGTGGTACCTGGGCAGCGGGTGGCACAGTCTCCCGCATCCGTACGGGCTGGAGCAGCAGGCGGGCCGGGAGTGGGAGGCGCCGATGCGGCCTCTCGAGGACGGCTGGTCGATCGACCTGAGCGCCGCCTATCCGTGGCCGGAAGGGGTCGATCGTGCGTGGACGCGAACGATCCGCCTCCGCGACGGCGAGTTGCTCGTGCGCGACGAGGGCGCCGCGGCGGGCGCCGAGGGCACTCGCATCGGTGTCGTGTGCGCCGGCGTGCCCGAGCGCGTCGATGAGGGCCTTCTGGTGCCAGGGCGACACGGATCGCGTTCGCTGCTGCTCGCGCACGACTCGGCCGATGTCGAGATCGAGACGCGCGCCACCGGGGACCCCTACCTCGAGCGCTCCTGGGGCGCGGAGGTGTCGCGCATCCTGTTCGCGCCGCGGTCCGACGCGCGTTCCTGGGAGATGCGGGCGCGCGCGCAAGCCTGAGATCCGGCATCCGTCGCGAGATCCGCCAAGCCATGCGGGAGTTCGCGGCGTACGCCGGAAGTCACGCATGAGGCGGGAGTTCGCACCGAACCTCCGCGTGCGCTTGCGCGTCCGCCGACTTCCATGGCATGCTGTCGGAAAGCGCTTACCCGATTCGGCGGCGCGACAGCTTCCCAGAGAACGGACCAGCAATGTCACAGGCGACGACCCGCGAGATCGGGATCATCATGAACGGCGTCTCCGGACGCATGGGCTACCGTCAGCACCTCGTGCGCTCGATCCTCGCGATCCGCGACGAGGGCGGCATCGAGCTCCCCGACGGCAGCCGCATCACGGTCAAGCCGATCCTGGTCGGGCGCAACGAGGCGAAGCTCGCCGAGCTCGCGGCCCTCCACGGCATCGAGGACTACACGACCGACCTCGACGCAGCCCTCGCCGACCCGCAGTGGGAGATCTACGCCGACTTCCTCGTGACGAAGGCCCGCGCATCCGCCATCCGCAAGGCCATCGCCGCGGGCAAGGCGATCTACACCGAGAAGCCCACCGCCGAGTCCCTCGAGGAGGCTCTCGAACTCGCCCGCCTCGCGAAGGAGGCCGGCGTCAAGACCGGCGTCGTGCACGACAAGCTCTACCTGCCGGGCCTGCAGAAGCTCAAGCGACTGATCGACTCCGGCTTCTTCGGCCGCATCCTCTCCGTCCGCGGCGAATTCGGCTACTGGGTCTTCGAGGGTGACTGGCAGCCCGCGCAGCGCCCGAGCTGGAACTACCGCACCGAAGACGGCGGCGGCATCATCTCCGACATGTTCCCGCACTGGAACTACGTGCTCGAGAACCTGTTCGGCGAGGTCAAGAGCGTCTACGCGCAGGCCGCCGTGCACATCGCCGATCGCTGGGACGAGAAGGGCGAGCACTACACCGCCACGGCCGAAGACGCGGCCTACGGCATCTTCGAGCTCGAGGGCGGCATCATCGCCGAGATCAACTCGTCCTGGACCGTGCGCGTGAACCGCGACGAGCTCGTCGAGTTCCAGGTCGACGGCACGCACGGCTCGGCCGTCGTGGGGCTGTTCGGCGCCAAGATCCAGCCGCGCAACGCCACCCCGAAGCCGGTCTGGAACCCCGACCTGGAAGACAGCCACGACTACGACGCCGACTGGCAGAAGGTCCCCACCAACGACGTCTTCCTCAACGGCTTCCGCCAGCAGTGGCAGGAGTACCTGGTCTCCTATGTCGAGGGCACCGAGTACCCGTTCGACCTGCTCGCAGGGGCGAAGGGCGTGCAGTTCGCTGAGGCGGGGCTGACCTCGAGCGTCGAAGGCCGCAAGGTCGCGATCGAGCAGCTGTCCCTCTGATGAGCGCGCTTCGACTTCTCGCCGCCGACGGGACGGTGTCGGATGCTCCGCTGAACGACTCCGGCGGCTATTCGCGTCCGGCATCCGCCCTGCAGAGCCGTGTCGCCTACGCCGCCGCTCACGTCGTGCCGAAGGTGAACGCCGACAACACCCCCGGCCAGCCGGCCGACATCGACTGGGACTCGACGCTCGCGTTCCGGCGCAACGTGTACTCGTGGGGTCTGGGCGTCGCCGACGCCATGGACACCGCGCAGCGCAACATGGGTCTCGACGCCGCGGCCACCCGCGAACTCATCTCCCGCAGCGCCGAGGTCGCGCGTGAGGAGGGCGGCTCGGTCGTGGTCGGGGTCAACACCGACCACGTTCTCGAGTCGCGCATCTCGCTCGACCAGGTCATCGACGCCTACAAGGAGCAGCTGCACTTCACCGAGGAGCAGGGTGCAGGCCCTGTGCTGATGGCGTCCCGCCACCTGGCGCGGGTCGCGACCTCGGCCGACGACTACCGGCGCGTGTACCGCTCGGTGCTCGAGTCGGCGACCGTGCCGGTCGTGCTCCACTGGCTGGGAACCGCGTTCGATCCCGAGCTCGCGGGCTATTTCGGCGCGGATGACTGGCAGACGGCATCCGCTGTGCTGCTGGACATCATCGGCGAGAACCCCGACAAGGTCGCCGGTGTGAAGATGAGTCTGCTGAACGCCGAGTCCGAGATCTCGGTGCGCGCACAGCTGCCCGAGGGCGTGCGGATGTTCACGGGCGACGACTTCAACTACGTCTCGCTGATCGGCGGCGACTCGGTCGTCGAGCGAGCGGAGCGAGACGAAACGCCCTCGAGCCGCACGCATTCCGACGCCCTGCTCGGCGCGTTCGCCGCGATCACGCCGGTCGCCTCGGCCGCGATCCAGGCGCTGGACGCCGGCGACCCCGCCCGCTATCTCGAGATCCTCGGCCCGACCGAGGAGCTCAGCCGCCAGGTGTTCGCCGCTCCCACGTTCTATTACAAGACGGGCGTCGCGTTCCTCGCCTGGCTCAACGGGCATCAGCCCGCGTTCCAGATGGTCGGCGGACTGCACTCGGCGCGGAGCCTTCCGCACCTGAGCCGGATCGTCGAGCTCGCGAACGCGTCGTTCGCCCTGGAGCGGCCAGAGCTCGCGCGCGAGCGCTGGCACGCGACGCTGCGGCTGAACGGGGTGGATGCATGAGCGTCGATCCCCGCCTGTCGATCAACCAGGCGACCATCAAATACGCCGACCTGCAGACCGCTTTGAAGGTTACGGCCGATGCCGGGATCCAGGCGATCGGACTGTGGCGCGAGCCCGTGAACGAGGTGGGACTCGACGTGGCCGCACGGATGCTGGCCGACTCTGGGCTCCGCTTCACGACGCACTGCCGTGGCGGGTTCTTCACGCTGCCTGAGGGGCCGGAGCGGGTCGCGGCACTCGACGACAACCGTCGCGCCATCGAGGAGACGGCGACGCTCGCGGCTGCCGGAGCAGACGGTTCGACGGCCGTTCTCGTGCTCGTCGCCGGAGGCCTCCCGGAGGGATCGCGCGACCTCCTCGGCGCTCGTGAGCGTGTCCGCGACGCGATCGGCACCCTGGCGCCGTTCGCGCGGGAAGCCGGCGTGACCCTGGCGATCGAGCCGCTGCATCCGATGTACGCCTCCGACCGAGCCGTCGTCTCGACGCTCGGTCAGGCACTCGACATCGCCGCCGACTTCGAGTCGTCGGTGGTGGGCGCCGCCGTCGACACGTTCCACATCTGGTGGGACCCGCAGGTGCTCGACCAGATCGCGCGCGCCGGACGGGAAGGGCGCATCGCGACCTATCAGGTCTGCGACTGGAAGACGCCGCTCGCCGCCGACGTGCTGCTCTCGCGGCACTACACCGGCGACGGGGTGATCGACTTCGGCTCGCTCACGCAGGCCGTGATCGCGACGGGCTACGACCGCGACATCGAGGTCGAGATCTTCAACGCCGATATCTGGGCGGATGCTCCGGAGCACGTCGTCCGGCGCACCGCCGAGACCTTCGGCGCCGCGGTCTCGCCGCACCTGCGCTGAGAACGGCTCCCGGATCGCGTTTCGTCTCGTCGCTTCGCTCCTCGCTCAACGACCGGAGGGATCTGGTCGTTGAGCGAGCGAAGCGAGACGAAACGTGGACCCGATCCGCCCGGCTTCCGACACGACCGGAAAACAGACAGGATGAAACACATGACCGCGATCCGTCCAGGCCTCTGCTCGGTGACGTTCCGCGCGCTCGCACCTGAGGAGATCGTCGCACTCGCCGCATCGGCCGGGCTCGAGGTCATCGAGTGGGGCGGCGACGTGCACGTGCCGCCGGGAGACGTCGTTCGCGCAGCGCAGGTCGCTCAGGCGACGACGGACGCCGGTCTCGCCGTCGCGTCCTACGGCTCCTACTTCCGCGCCGGTGGCGACGAGGAGCTCACGCCGATCCTCGACAGCGCGCAAGCGCTCGGCGCGGATCGCGTGCGCATCTGGGCGGGCGCAGTGGACGTGTCCGACGCGAGGGATGCCGATTGGACGCAGACCGTCGACCGCCTGAGATCCGCCGCCGGCGAAGCGGGGGAGCGGGGCATCGAACTCGCCCTGGAGTTCCACTCCGGAACGCTCGCGGCGACGGCTCCGGCCACGCTCCGTCTGCTCGACGAGGTCGGGAGCCCGCACCTGAGCACCTACTGGCAGCCGACCGTCGCGGCATCAGTCGACGCCGTGCTCGAGGAGTATCGCGCCCTCGCGGCGCACACCAGCGCCGCTCACGTCTTCTCCTGGTGGCCGAGCAAGGAGCGGCTGCCGCTGCGCGCCCGCGATGCCCTGTGGACCCGGTTCTTCGTCGAGGCGTCCGGCGCCGAGAACCCGCCTCGTGATGCACTGCTCGAATTCGTGCCAGGCGACGATCCGTCGCTCCTCGCATCCGAGGCCGCCACTCTGCGGGGCTATCTCGGCGCGTAGTTGTCGACAGCTCGTCTGTGGTGAGTCCCTTCTCCGATCGGCGATGACTGGGAGCGATCCCGCGGTGCCGCCGGGTCGCTATGTCTGGCAATCGTTTGCCAAAAACTCTGGCGCGTCGAGCACATGTGGTGGTAAGAAGTTTTACGAACGGGTCGATCAGCCCCGTCGCATGCTCTTCCCAACGCGCAGGAGACGACGATGTCACACGCACGCACCACATTCCACCGACGGCTGCTGGCCGTCTGCGCGGCCGCAGCGTTGGCCCTGCCCCTCGGCATCGCGATCACGGCCGCTGCGGCCGTCCCGGTCGAGCAGGCGGCGGTCACCGCCGCAGCTGAGACCCTGATCTCGCAGGGGCGCCCGGCCACGGCATCGTCGCTCGAGACCTCGGCGTTCCCGGCGTCCGCCGCGGTCGACGGATCGTCGACGACTCGCTGGGCGAGCGTCGAAGGGGTCGATCCGCAGTGGATCCAGGTCGATCTCGGCGTTGGAGCCTCGGTCTCGAGAGTGGTGCTGAACTGGGAGGCGGCCTACGCGTCGAAGTACAAGGTGCAGATCTCGGCCGACGGCGCGACCTGGACGACGCTCAGGGGCGAGACCGCCGGAAACGGCGGCACGGATGACATCACCGGCTTGAGCGGCACCGGGCGCTACCTGCGCATCTACGGCACGGCCCGCGGGACCTCCTACGGATACTCGCTCTACGAGGTGCAGGTCTACGGCGCAGCCGGCGGCTCGGGAAATCCGGGCGGCTCCATCGTCGACGTCTCCACCGCCGCGCAGCTCTCCTCGGCCCTCGCCGCGGCGACGCCCGGCCAGACCATCCGGCTCGCCCCGGGCACCTATGAGGGCAGCTTCGTCGCGACGACGCCGGGAACGGCATCCGCTCCGATCACGCTCACCGGTCCTCGCACCGCGATCATCACCAACGACGGCCCCAGTGGAACCCTGAGTGGATGCCCGCACCCCGGCGACGGCTGGGACTCGGGATACGGGTTGTGGCTCTACGGCGCCTCCTACTGGAACATCACAGGGCTCACGGTCGCCGACGCGAAGAAGGGCATCGTGCTCGACACCGCGACCCAGGTCACGATCGACGGCGTGCTCGTGCGCGACATCGACGACGAGGGCGTGCACTTCCGCAAGTCCTCCGCCGACGGGACCATCAGGAACTCCGAGATCACGCGCACGGGACTCGCCCAGCCCGGCTACGGCGAGGGCCTCTACCTCGGCTCGGCGAACTCGAACTTCACCTGTTACGCCGACTCCTCAGGCCGCGACCGCTCCGACCGCGTGCAGGTCATCGGCAACGCCTTCGGCCCAGGCATCGCCGCCGAGCACATCGACATCAAGGAGGGCACCGAGGGTGGAGTCGTCCGCGGCAACACCTTCGACGGCACCGGTCTCTCCGGTCAGAACTCCGCGGACTCCTGGATCGACGTCAAGGGCAACGGCTACCTCTTCGAGGACAACACCGGAACGTTCTCCTCGCCCGGCACGTTCGCGAACGGCTACGAGACGCACAACCCGCTGACCGGATACGGATGCGGCAACATCTGGCGCGGCAACGACTCCGACCTCGGCAGCGTCGGCGGCTACGCCGTGTTCGTCTCTTCGACCTCGAAGTGCTCGGGCAACCCGAACAGGGTCTACGCCTCGAACACGGTCACGAACGCCGTCTCCGGACTCACCAACATCGCTGTCACTCCGTAACCCCCATCAATGAAGATCGGAACCTGCATGATGAACACCACACAACGGGTCATCGCGGTGCTCGCCGCGGCGACGCTGTCGCTGACCTGCGTGCCGGCGATGGCCGGCGCCGCCGAGATCGCATCGCAATCCGCGGCCCCCGCGCCGACAACAGGTCAGGCGGGTCCGCTGACCGCCGCCGAGGTCGGACCGCTCGCCGAGACCCTCATCTCGCAGGGGCGTCCGGCGACGGCATCCTCGCTCGAGACGTCCGCCTTCCCGGCATCCGCGGCTGTCGACGGCTCCTCGACCACGCGCTGGGCGAGCGTCGAAGGCGTCGACCCGCAGTGGATCACGGTCGACCTCGGCGATGGTGCGACCGTGTCACGCGTGCTCCTGAACTGGGAGGCGGCGTACGCGTCGAAGTACAAGGTGCAGATCTCGGTCGACGGCACGACCTGGACCACGCTCAAGGACGAGACCGCGGGTGACGGCGGCACCGACGACATCACGGGTCTGAGCGGCACCGGCCGCTATCTGCGGGTCTCCGGCACCGCACGCGGCACCGCCTACGGCTACTCGCTGTGGGAGCTCCAGGTCTACGGCACGCCGGGAACCACCGGAGGCGGCAGCAGCGGGGCGTCCACCACCGTCACTTCGATCTCGGCGCTGCAGAGCGCGATCGACAACTCCGACCCCGGCGACACGATCGTGCTGAAGAACGGCAGCTACGCCGTCTCCTCGGCGGTGAGCCTCGGATCCGGCGCCTCCGGAACCTCCTCCGAGCCGGTGACCGTCAGAGCCGAGACCGTCGGCGGAGCGACGCTGACCGGATCATCGAGCTTCTCGTTCTCCGGCGTGCATGACGTCAGCATCCAGGGGTTCCGATTCACGCAGTCGACGACGATCGATGTCGGCTCGAGCAGCAAAGCGGTGGACTTCGTCCGCAACGAGTTCGTCTTCGCCCAGGCGGCCGAGCACAACCTGATCGTCCGCTCGGACGATTCGGAGATCGCGTACAACTGGTTCCACGGCAAGAGCACGATCGGCGTCTACCTCGGCATCGAAGGGCCGGGCACCGACACCGTCGCCAAGAACTCCCACATCCACCACAATTACTTCTCCGACCAGACCTTCTCCGGCCTGAACGGCGGCGAGTCGATCAGGCTCGGCACCAGCCCGAAGGCGCTCTCCAGTGGAGGCGCGATCGTGGAGTACAACCTCTTCGAGCACGCCGACGGAGACCCCGAGGCGATCTCGGTCAAATCCAGCGGCCACACGATCCGGTACAACACGATCCGCAACAGCAAGGGCGGCATCGTGCTGCGCCACGGCAACAACAACAAGGTGCTGTCAAACTACATCCTGAACGGCGACAACGGCATCCGCATCTACGGCAACGACCACGTCGTCATGAACAACTACGTCAGCGGCATCAGCAACGACGACGGCGCCATCATCGTCGGCTCCGGCACGGTGCGCGACCACTTCGTCGGAGAGAGCACCGAATCGCGCAAGCAGTACGACGCTCCCGACCGCATCCGCATCGGTCTGAACACCGTGGTGAACAACGTCAACGGCCTGGCGGGCGAGACGCAGCGCACGGTCCCGCCGCTGAGGGTGACGATCGTCGACAACATCTTCCAGGGCGGCACGAACAAGCTCGCCGACGTGCCGCTCATGCAGGACTTCTACTGGCGCGGCAACATCCTTTGGGGATCGGCCGCCAATGGCAACATCCCCACGGTGGGCTACACGCGCGTGAATCCGCAGCTCGCGCAGGACGCGGCGGGCGTGTGGAAGATCGGCTCGTCGAGCCCCGCGGTGAACGCGGCGTTCATGACCGACCACGGCACCTGGGTGACGGACGACATCGAAGGGCGCCTGCGCGCCGGGGTCTACGACGTCGGTGCGCACGAGATCACGACCAGCCCGGCCACCCGGGCCCCGCTGACCACTTCGAAGGTCGGCCCGGCCGCACCGTAGCCGCTGATAGGAACGGCCGTCCCTCTCGCGAGGGGCGGCCGTTCCGTCGTGCGGATCGTGGGGCGTTTCGTCACTTCGACTCGCTGCGCTCGCTCAGTACGGCGCTCGGTCGCTGGCGCTCCCTCGCTCAACGACCGGTCTCTGAGGGCTGCCGTGCCCGTCCGCTCAGCGCGAGATGCGGAAGGTGTCGTAGGGGATCCGGCTCACGAGCTCGACGGCGATCTCCGCGGCATCCGCCTCTGTCAGGCGATGCGTGGCGACGAGGGACGCGAGATACGAGGCATCCGCTCTCCGGGCCATGTCGTGCCGCGCGGGGATCGAGCAGAACGCCCTGGTGTCGTCGATGAAGCCCGAGGTCTTCGCGAAACCGGCGCTGTCGGTGATCGCGCGGCGATAGCGCTCCATCGCGTCGGGGGTGTCGAGGAACCACCACGGGGCTCCGACATACACGCTCGGATAGAAACCGGCCAGAGGCGCGAGCTCTCGCGAGAAGGCGGTCTCGTCGACCGTGAACAGCACGAGCCGCAGAGCCGTGCCCGTGCCGAAGTCGTTCAGCGCCCGCCGCAGCGGTTCGGTGAAGCCGGTCGGCAGGGGCATGTCGTGGCCGGTGTCCGCTCCGTGCCTGGCGAGGGTCGGAGCGTGGTGGTTGCGGTGCACGCCGGGGTGCAGCTGCATCACCATGCCGTCATCCGCCGCCATCTCGATCAGGCGGTACAGGATGTCGCGTCGATACGCCACGCCCTCAGCCGCCGTGGCGCGGCCGCGGAAGGCGGCGCGGTGGATGCGAGCGGCCTCCGCCGGGTCGAGAGGGACCGCCCAGGCATCGGGAACACCGGTATCGCTCGACGTGCCGCCCACTGAGCGGAAGAACGCGCGGCGTGCGCGGAGCGCGGCGAGCAGTCCCTCGTAGGTGTCGCAGGGGATGCCGGATGCCGCGGCCAACCGGTCCACGGCGGCGAGCCAGCCGGGGGCTGAGGGATCCATGATGCGATCGGCGCGGAAGGTCGGCAGCACACGACCCGCGAAACCCGGATCGGCCGCGAGCGCGCGGTGCGCGGCGAGATCGTCGGCCGGGTCGTCGGTCGTCGCGAGCACGTCGACCCCGAAGCGCTCGAACAGCGCCCGAGGGCGGAATGCATCGTCTCTCAGTTTCTCGTCGACCTCGTCGTAGACGGCGTCGGCGGTCTCGGCGGAAAGGCGGGTCGTCACGCCGAACACCTCACCGAGCTGATACTCGAGCCAGTACTGCACGGGTGTCGCGCGGAACAGGTGCCAGTGGCGGGCGAGCACGCGCCACGCCTCACTGGGGTCGACAGCCGGCTCTCCGGCCGGAGCCTGCACCGTGCTGAGCGGGATGCCGGCGCCGTGCAGCACCCGCGTCACGTAGTGATCTCCGGTGATCAGCAGGTCGGTGGGGGAGGCGAAGGGCGCGTTCTCGGCGAGGAGGGATGCCGGCACGTGGCCGTGCGGCGAGCAGATCGGCGCGTCGGCGACCGCGGCGTAGAGCTCGCGGGCGATGTCGCGGGTGGCGGGATCGCTGGGGAACAGCCGATCCGGATGCATCTTCGTGGTCGGCATGATGTCCTTCTGCGGTCGTGCGGGGGATGCGTGATCCCTGAGTCGACCGTACCGCTCATCGACCGAAGTTGGCAACCGTTTGCCATAGAATGATCCGAGCCGACGACGACGTCGGCGCTGAGACGAGGAGACCGCATGCCACCCACGATCGCGCACCTGGGCGTCGGCGCCTTCCACCGGGCGCATCAGGCCTGGTACACCGATCGCGCCGCCGCGGTCGGCGAGCCGTGGCGGATCGCCGCGTTCACCGGGAGATCGGCCACGCAGGCCCGTCTGCTCGAGGCGCGTGGGGGGCGATACACGCTCATCACCAGAGGGGCCGACGGCGACGCGATCAGCGAGGTGCGCAGCATCCGCTCCGTCCACGACGGGGCCGACGCCCACGCCTGGCAGACGACCATGGCCGAGCCGGACACCCGCATCCTCACGCTCACCATCACCGAGGCCGGCTACCGTGACGGCACTGCCGCGACCCGCATCGCGAGCGGCCTGCAGGCGAGGAGGAGTGCGGGCGGCGAGCCGCTCACGGTCATCAGCTGCGACAACCTCTCCGACAACGGCGGCGTCGCCCGCTCCGTCGTGTTCGACGCCGCGATGGCGATCGACCACCGCCTCGCCGACTGGATCGACGACAACGTCGTCTTCCTCTCGTCGATGGTCGACCGGATCACCCCGCGGACGACGGACGCCGACATCGACGCGGTCGAGCGGGCCACCGGCATCCGCGATCACGGGACCGTCGTGACGGAGCCGTTCTCGGAGTGGGCGATCGAAGAGGGCTTCGCCGGCCCCCGACCGGCCTGGGATCGCGTCGGGGCGCGAACGGTCCGCGATCTGGCGCCCTTCGAGCAGCGCAAGCTGCGCATCCTCAACGGCGCGCACTCCCTGCTGGCATATCAGGGCCTGCTCCGCGGCTTCGACGACGTCGCGAGCGCGTTCGCCGACCCCGAGCTGCGCGAGATCGTCGAGGACTACTGGCAGAGCGCCGCCGCGAGCTGCGAACTGCCGCGGGCCGAGATCGAGGAGGCGATCGCCGCCACCCGCACTCGGTTCGCGAACCCGCGCATCCGTCACCGGCTCGCGCAGATCGCGATGGATGGCGCCCACAAGCTGCCCGTGCGAATCGTCCCGGTGCTCGCGCACGCTCTCGCCTCCGGGGACCGAGCGGATGCTGCGGCATCCGCCATCGCCGCCTGGGCCGTGCACGGCGGTCGCTCCTCGCAGGAGATCGACCAGGTGCTCGGGGAGGATACCGCCGCGCGCGCAATGCGAACCGCGGTCGACCGCGGAATCCGTAGGCTGGAGGGCAGCACGACCCGCGCGGCGCGCGGCGATGCAGTGAGGAGCTAGACCATGGCAGACGACACCGCGGTCGATGCCCTCGGCGCGGGCGACGCGACGCCGACGGAGAGCGTGACCATCTACGACGTCGCGAAGCTCGCCGGCGTGAACCCGTCGACCGTGTCGCGGGCGCTGAACCGGCCGGGACGGGTGAACGCGGTCACCGAGCGCCGGATCCGCGCCGCCGCCGAGACGCTGAACTACCAGGTCAATCCGATGGCCCGAGCACTCCCCACCGGACGCACGTCGATCGTCGGGCTCGTCGTCTCCGACATCACGAACCCCGTCTTCTTCGACGTCATCCGCGGGGCCGAGGCCGCCGCCACCAGCGCCGGATACACCCTCGTCCTCACCGAGTCGGAGGAGTCGGACGAACGCGAGTACGAGAGAGCCCAGCGGATGCTGCGCATGGTCGACGGGCTGCTGCTGGCGACCCCGCGCATGTCCGACGAGCAGATCACGGCGCTGGCCAGACAGAAGCCCGTCGCCGTGGTGAACCGTCTCGTCGACGACGTGCTCTCGGTCGTCCCCGACGTGCAGCACGGCATCGCCGAGGCGGTGCGGCACCTGCGATCGCACGGGCACTCCCGCATCGCGTACGTGCCCGGTCCCGCGCTGTCGTGGATGGCCCGTCGCCGTGGTGAACTGCTCGCCCAGCGGTGCGAGTGGGCGCACATCGATCTCGTCACCCTCGAACCGGTCGCCCCGACCGTGGCGGGCGGGCGCAGTGCCGCCGTGGCAGTGCGCGACAGCGGCGCGACCGCCGTCTTCGCGTACAACGACCTCATCGCCATCGGACTCATGCAGGAGCTCGTCGAGACGGGCATCCGCATCCCCGCCGACATCAGCGTGGTCGGTTTCGACGACATCTTCGGCGCGGACTTCACCTCACCGGCCCTGACCACGGTCAAATCACCGCTGCGCGAAGGCGGGGATCACGCGATGGCGGCCCTCCTCGCTCGGGTCACGGGCGGCGAGGTGCCGAGCGACGGCTTCGATCTCGCGACCACCCTCGTGGTGCGCGGCTCGACGGGTCCGGCCGCGCGCTGACCGGCGCCGCGCTGCGCACCGCGAAGAACGGCCGGTCGCGCTCGAAGTGAGCGCGACCGGCCGCCGGTGGGGACCGGATCAGGGGGCGAAGGGTCCGACGTCGGCCGTGGTGAGCGGCTCGCGCATCGCGTGCGCCGGGGTGAGCTCGTGCGCCCCCACATCGGCCGCGCCCGTGCGCCTGCGTCCCTCGATGTCGTCGCGCACCCAGGCGGAGTGATCCTGCGTCGCCGCGTCGACGGCGGGGCTTCCCGCACCGATGCGCAGCACGTCGGCCGCGTCGCGCACGAGAACCGGGTTCACGCGCGTGAACCCGGTCGCGGGCAGGTCGCCGTCGGGCGCAGCGCCCCACAGGATGTTGCCCGCCCAGGTGAATCCCGTGCCCGTCGGCACGGTGGCGAGGGTTCCCGCGTCGCCCACGACGATGTTGTCGACGATCACGCAATCGGCGGGCGGGATCGGACGGTGCGTCTCACCCGAGATGCCGCCCGTGTTTCCCACGATCGTGTTGAGGGCGACGCGCACGCGGTCGACGGCGTCGTTCTTGTTGCGGGAGTTCGCAGGCTCCCCCTCGTAGTGGTCGCGCACGGTACCCGCGCCCAGCACGATCGCGGTGTCGGCGGTCTCGCCGATGTAGTTGTTCACGATCACGTGGTCGTTGCCGTAGATGCGGATGCCCCGCTCTCCGCGGATGATGTGGTTCGACTCGACCCTGGTGCGGTTGCCGTGGCGGAGCACGATGCCGCCGCCGCTGTCGCGGATCGTGTTGTACCGGATCGTGTTGTCGCTGGACTTCACCGAGATCGCCTCGGGGTCGCCGTTCGTGCGCTCGAAGAGGTTGTACTCCACGGTCGCCCGCGCGCTGCTGAGCGCGCGGGGACTCACGCCGAGGCGGATCGGCTCGCCGCCGTTGTCGCCGGCGAAGCTGTGGTCGGAGAAGTAGTTGTGGTGGATGTGGACGTTCTCGGCCATCTCGGTCGCATTCGCGCCCTCGACGCCGAGGAAGATCCCGAGCGTCGACTTGTGGTGGAAGTGGTTGTACTCGATGACCGTGTTGTCGGCGCGCACCATCATGCAGTGCATGCCCTCCACGTCGGCGAGCGTGAACTCGTTGCGGCTCAGGGTGATCGCGTTGCAGGTGGGGGCGATCTCGATGGTCGTCGACTGGGTGAACACGAAGCCGCTGATCACGATGTCGTGCGCGTTCTGGAACAGGAAGCTCTGCGCACCCGTGAGGGTCACTCCGCCGATGGACGCGGCCATGATCGTCAGCGGCTTGTTCCACCGGCCGCCGGCGCCGGTGAGATCGACGGGCGCTCCCTCGGGGACCGCATAGGTGCCGTCCGCGACGATGATCGTGCCGCCATTGGTCGTCGATGCGATCGCCGCGCGCAGCTCGTCGATGCTCGAGACGTGCGAGTACGGGCCGCGGCCGGGGAGCATCGGCACGACGCGAGCGGATGCCGCCGGGCGGCCGAGCACGGTCGCGCCGGCTTGCTGCGGCAGCGCGATCGCGGCGGCCGCGCCGGCGAAGGCCGACAGGATGAAGGTTCTGCGTTTCATGGGTTCCTCCTCGTTGAGGGATGGGTGCGGATGGCAGGGGTCGATGAGGGGACCCTCGGCGCGCGATCCCCGGGGACGGCGCGAGAAGGAAGGGTCCGGGCGGTTCAGGGAGCGTCGGCCAGGAAGAGCTCGATCACGGGGACGGGCGAGTCCGGTCGCTGGATGGGCAGCTGGAGGGTGAGGGTCCCGTCCGGCAGCCCGCCCATCAGCGTGTTCTGCGCCACCCGGTCGGGATCGACGTGCAGCGGCACCAGCTCGGAGGCATCCGCCATCAGCTGCGCGTACCGCACCTCGCCCGCGAGACCCGGGAGATGCAGGTGCTTGAAGGGCCAGGAGAACAGGTGCACGTAGAGCCGGTCTCCGCGGAGCGTGTAGCGCGTGTCGCTCGGCGCCTGCCATGGTGCAGGGCCCGCGCCATGGATCGAGCGCGCGTGATCGTCCATCCAGGCGGCGATCTCGTCGAAGGTGCGCTGCGCGGTGGCGTCGATGCGCCCACGGCCGTCGGGACCGACGTTGAGCAGCAGGTTCCCGTCTTTCGCGACGCCGTCGACGAGGAGCTTGATCAGCGACTCCGGGCTCTTCGAATCGAGGTTGTCGCGGTCGTAGCCCCAGCTGCCGTCGAGGGTCTGGCAGGCCTCCCAGGCGACCCGCTCGCCGTTGCGCGTCATCGGCTCGAGCGGCTGGTACTGCTCGGGTGTGACGATGTCGCCGGGGATCCCGAGTCGATCGTTGACGATGATGTGCGGCTGCAGCGCCCTGACCATGCAGAGCAGGTTCTCGGCGTCCCAGTCGGCGGCGCCCTTGCCGCCCCAGTAGTCGGGGCGGTGGGTGTAGGAGAAGTCGAAGAACAGATAGTCGATCTGCCCGTACCCGGTGAGCAGCTCGCGCACCTGGCCGTGCAGGTAGCGCTGGTAGTCGCGGATGTCGCGGGTCGCGGCGGCGGCCTTGAACGTCTCGTCGTCGCGCTGCGGGTGCGTGCCGTCGACGGGGAAGCTCGGATGGTGCCAGTCGATGAGCGAGTAGTACAGCCCCACCCGCAGGCCCTCCGCACGACAGGCGTCGACGAACTCGGCGACGGCGTCGCGGCCGAACGGAGTGTTCACCGAGGTGTAGTCGGTGAGCTTCGAGTTCCACAGGCAGAAGCCGTCGTGGTGCTTCGCCGTCAGCACGACGTAGCCGGCGCCGGCGGCCTTCGCGGTGCGCGCCCAGGCGCGGGGGTCGTACCGGTCGGGATCGAAGTGCGCGAAGTACGGCTCGTACTCGGCATCCGTCATCCGCTCGTGGTTCTTCACCCACTCGTGCCGGGCGGCCAGCGAGTACAGGCCCCAGTGCACGAACATGCCGAGGCGCGCCTCGGTGAACCAGGTCAGGTCGGCGGATGCCGTCATGAGGGGTCTCCTTCGGAAGGCGTGGCGGATGCCGGGGCGACGAGTGCTGCGCGGAGGGCCGCGAGCTCCTCGATCATGAAGCCGTGTGCGAGCAGATAGTCGGCGGCCGAGCCCCACCCGGCGTCGAGGGCTTCGAGCGTGGCGCGCATCACCTCGGCGGGCGATTCGGTCGCGAGCATCCAGGCGTGCTGCGACTGCGGATACCTCGCCGCGAGGCGTTCGGAGGTCGCCCGACGGTGCTCATCGGGGATGAGTTGCCCGGTGAGCGCGTAGTCGGAGACGATCGCCTCGCGGTCGGCGCCGACCGCCGCGAGCGCGAGGGCGATCGTCACCCCCGTCCGGTCCTTGCCTGCGGTGCAGTGCACGAGCGTCGGCTCGCCGGCGGCGATGATCCGCACGGCCGCGACGAGCTGCTCGGAGGAGCGGCTGAGCAGGTGCGCGTAGATCTCGTCGAGGCTGTAGTCCTCGACGAAGAACGACCTGGTCGATCCGAGATACAGCGGCAGCCGCGTGATCGCGACGCCTTCGACGGCGGTGACGTCGGCCGCTGCCTCTTCGTCGGCGCGCAGATCGATGATCCTCCGGATGCGGGCGCGCACGGCATCCGCTGCCTGCTCTCCGAGCCCGGCCAGATGGCCCGAGCGGAACAGCCGACCCGACCGGATCACCCCGCCCGCCGCCGGGATTCCGCCGACGTCGCGGAACCCGGTGACGCCGTCCAGCTCGATCACGGCCATGGCTCAGCCCTTGAGGGCGCCGGACGTGAGTCCGCGGGCGAAGGAGCGCTGGAACAGCAGGAACACGAGCACCGATGGCGCGAGGGCCAGCAGGGATGCCGCCATCACGACGCCGGGAGTGACCTCCGGCTCGATGCGCAGTGTGCGCAGGGCGAGGGGGAGCGTGTAGGTGTCGCTCGACTGCGAGACGAGCAGGGGCAGCAGGTACTGGTCCCAGATCATCGTGAACCCGAACACGCCGATCACGCCGAGCGCGGGCTTGCACAGCGGCACGATGATCTGCGCGAACACCCGGAGCTCGCTGGCACCGTCGATGCGGGCGGCCTCTTCGAGCTCGAGCGGAACGTCCTTCATGAACTCGGTCATCACGAGGATCGAGAACGCCCAGGCGCCCAGCGGCACGATCATGCCCGCGAGGGTCCCCATCAGGTTGATGTGCAGGATCGGGAGGTCGGCGAGCAGGATCGACAGCGGCAGAGCGAGGATCTCCTCGGGCAGCATCATGGTGGCGAGGATGGCGACCATGACCAGCGCGGAGAAGCGGAACCTCTTGCGCGCCAGGGCGTAGCCGGCGAGCACGGAGACGATGACCTGCAGCAGCAGGCCGAAGCCGACCACGAAGAACGAGTTGGCGAGATAGCCGAGCACTCCGAAGTCGAACGCGATCGCGAAGTTCTCGAGCGTCGGGCGGTTCGGGATCACGCTGAGGTCGGTCGGGTCGGAGACCTCGCTGAATGCTCCGGACAGCAGGGCGATCAGGGGCCCGGCGAACAGGGCGACGACCACGGCGTAGATCACGACCTTGACGGCGATCCCGACGACCGTGCGGCTCTCGGTGAGCCCGAGAGCGGTGTCTGTTCCGACGCTCATGCGTCCTTCTTCCTGCGGGTGATCAGCTGCACCACCAGGGTGAGCACGAGGGTCGCGAGGAACAGCAGCACGGCGCCGGCGGAGCCGACTCCGAGCTTGCCCTGCTCCAGGCCGAGCTTGTAGAGGAGGGTCATCACGACCTCGGTGGCGCCGTTCGGGCCGCCGTTGGTCATCAGGAACACCTCGGTGAACACCCGGAATCCGCGGATCGCGGCCAGGATGAACAGGATCGTGAACACGGGTCGGAGCCCGGGGAGCGTCACGTGGACGATGCGCTGCCAGCGGTTCGCGCCGTCGACCGTGGCGGCTTCGTAGAGTCCGCGGTCGATGCCGGCGAGCCCGGCGAGGATGATCATCATGTCGTACGGGCCGCCGCGCCAGATGCCCATCAGCATGACCGACCACATGGCCGAGTCCGGGCTGTTGATGTACTCGCTGGGGCCGAGGCCGAAGACGCCGATGATGTTGTTCAGGAACCCGTCGGCCGACGGGTAGTACATGATGCGCCACAGCTCGGCGACGACCGCCATCGGCACGACGACCGGCAGGAACGCGGCGGAGCGGATGAAGGACAGCTTGCGGGTCTGACCCTCGAGCAGCAGAGCGAGGAGGAAGCCGAGCAGCAGGCATCCGACCGTCTGGCCGACCGCGAGGATCACGGTGTTGATGGTCGCGTCGCGGAACGCGGGGTCCGCGAGGATCACCTGGTAGTTCTGCGCGCCCACGAACTCGTTGCCGAGATACGGGCGCACGTTCTCCACGGACATCTGGATGGCCTGCACCATCGGGATGTACCGGAACACGAGGAACAGCAGCAGGGCGGGCATGAGGAACGCCCACGGGATCCACCACTGACCCTGCGTGCGGTGGCGGCGGCGCCGCCGGGCGGGCGGCGGGGACACGATGGTCCCCGCCGCTGCCTTGGGAGCGTCGGCCGCCGTGGCGGCGTCGGCTGCGTGGATGGTCACTGCTTGAGGATTCCCTGCGTGAGGAGCTCGGCCGTCAGCTTGCCGTCGAGCTTGGTGAGTTCCTCTTCGACGTCGAGCGAGCAGTCGGCGAGGAGGGCGTTGATCGTGTCGGCGCTCATCTGGCGCACCGGGGTCCAGCTCGGGATGGTCGGCGCGTAGCGGCCGCTCTCCTTGTAGGCGGTGGCGAACGTCTGCCAGCGGGCGTCGTCGCGCACGTCGGCGATGTCGACCTTCTCGTTCACCGGGAGTTGGATGGCGAACGCCTCGGTGCCCTCCATGCCGAACTTCTGGGCCTCCGGGCTGATGTACCAGTCCGCGAACGCGGTCTGGCCCTTCTCGTTCTCAGAGCCGGCCATCAGGTAGACCGTGCCGCCCTCGGCGAGCACCGAGTCGTCCTTCGGGCCTTCGGGCATCGGGACGACCTCGTACTTGTCGGCGCCGAGCACCTTGTCGAAGCGGGGCATCATGTACGGGCCGGTGACGTACATCCCCGTGACGCCCGACTCGAAGGTCTCGTTCGTCGGCGGGGTGTCCATGCTGACGGCTCCCGGCTGGATGACCCCCGCCGTGCACTGCAGATCGCGGAACCAGGTGGTCGCCTCGACGGCCTCGTCGGAGCTCATCGACGGCAGCCACTCGTCGCCGGAGCCGGTGATGAAGTCGCCGCCCGCGGACCACAGGAAGTTCGAGAAGTACCACGACGCGTAGCCGCGCTTGGTCGAACCGGGCACCGCCAGACCGTAGGTGTCGGCCTGCCCGTTGCCGTCGGGGTCGCTCTGGGTGAAGGCGGTGGCGACCTCGAGCATCTCGTCCCAGTTCGTCGGCGCCTCAAGGCCCAGCTTCTGCAGCCAGTCGCTGCGGATGTAGAGAGCGTTCGCCTGGGCGGAGTAGGGGATGCCGTAGGTCTTTCCGTCGACGGCCTGGCCCGCCTCGAGGGCCTGTGGCGACAGGTCCTTCGCGTTCTCGACGTCCTTGAGGTCGATCTCGCGGAGGATGCCCTGCGTCTGCATCGTGCCGAGCTGGCTGACGTCGTTCAGGACGATGTCGGGCAGGTCCTTCTGGCCGGCGCGCTGAGCGAGCTTGGTCTCGAAGTCGTCGAAGATGGCCGTGACCTCGGCCTTGTAGCCGGTGGCCTCGGTGAAGGCCTCGACCTGCCGGATCGTGGCCGCCTCGCTGGCGCTCCCCGGGGTGGTCCGGGTCCAGACCTCGAGGACGGCCTCGTCGTCCTGCTTCACGCCGGATCCGCCGCCCGTGGCGGGAGCCGCACTGGTGCAGCCGGCGAGTGCGAGGGTGACGACGCCGAGGACGGCGGCTGCTTTCATCTTTGTGTGCATGGGTTCTCCAGGGTTTGGCAAACGCTTGCCACTTTGCAAGACGTCGTTGGCGAATCTAACCTAGGGACGCGAGCACTGTCAATCATTGATCGGATGTTTCGCCTTCGAAGGAGATCGTATGGAACGTTTAAAGGTGCGTCTGGTGATGGAGGAACGGCGTCGATCCGACGTCTATCCAGCCGAGGTGCTGGCCGGTATCGACCGTATCGCGGACCTGGCCAGGCCGTTCCTCACCGCGCAGGAGCTGGCCGATCAGCCCGGAGCACTGCGCGACACCGAGGTGCTGCTCACCGGATGGGGCGCACCGGTCATCGACGCCGCGCTGCTCGAGCGGGCGCCGCAGCTGCGCGCCGTGCTGCACGCGGCGGGCTCGGTCAAGCCCATCGTGACCGACGCCGCATGGGAGCGGGGCGTCGTCGTGGCCTCAGCGGCATCCGCGAACGCGGAACCCGTCGCGGCGATGACGGCGGCTCAGATCCTGCTCGCCGCTCGGGGAGTGCCGGCCTCCCGTCGCGTGTACCAGGCCGAGCGCTCGCTGGGCGCTTCCCGCGTCGCTTCCGGCGCGAGGGGGAGCGTGATCGGCCTCGTGGCGCTCGGAGAGATCGGACGGCGCGTCGCGGAGCGCCTCCGCGGCACGGGTCTTCGGATGCTCGCAGCCGATCCCTTCGCGTCTGCGGACAGTGCGGCCGAACTGGAGGTGGAACTGGTCTCACTGGAGGAGCTGTTCGCCCGCTCCGAGGTCGTCAGCCTGCACGCTCCGCTGCTGCCGTCGACGACAGGCATGATCGACGCGGCGCTGCTCGAGCGGATGCCGCACGGCGCCACCCTCATCAACACCGCCCGAGGGGGACTGGTCGACGAGCCCGCGCTGATAGACGTGTTCTCGCGGCGGGGAGACCTGACGGCTCTGCTCGATGTCACCGCGACGGAGCCACCGGCATCCGATTCGCGTCTGTGGGAGCTCGACAACGTGGAGCTCACGCCGCACGTCGCGGGGTCCATGGGCGCGGATCGGGCCGGGATGGGACAGTTGGTCTGCGAGGAGCTCGAGCGCATGATCGAGGGGCGCCCGCTCCGGCATCAGGTCACTCGGGAAACGCTTGCTCGGATCGCCTGAAAGGCAACCGCTTGCCAGCGTCGTGCAGTTGCATCCGCGCAGACCGCGGGCATGCGCGCGAGGCGTCGGCACCGGCGGTCCGAGAGGGGCGGACAGTATGCTCGGAGCATGAGCTCACCGGAAAGCCTTTCCCGGCATCGGCAGGCCCGATCGGCACGCGGCGCGGCAGCCACGTTGCACGACGTCGCCCGCGAGGCCGGCGTGTCGCTCGCCACCGCGTCCCGCGTTCTCAATGGCTCGGAGCGAAAGGTCGCCGAGTCGTTCCGCGAACGCGTCGAGGCAGCGGCGAAGACGCTCGGCTACACCGCGAACGTCTCGGCGCAGGCGACCGCGCGCGGCACCTCACCGGTGATCGCCCTGCTCGTGGCCGACATCGCCGACCCCTACTTCGGTCTGCTCGCCTCGGGAGTGGCGCGCGGCGCCGACGAGCACGGTCTCGTCGTGACCATCTCGATCACGGAGCGCGATCCCGAGCGCGAAGCCCGCATCATCCGCGCGCTTCGGGGTCAGCGTCCGCAGGGGCTCATCCTCTCGGCATCCCGCACCGACGACACCGAGTCAGACACCTCCCGTGAGCTCGCGGACTTCGCCGCCCTCGGCGGGCGCATCGTGACCTTCGGCGCCGGCGGCTCGGAAGACCGGCACGTCGAGATCGACAACCGCTCGGGGGCCGAGGAACTCGGCCGGCGCATGGCCGCGCTCGGCTACCGCTCGGCGATCGCGATCGGCGCGGCATCCGGCGTCCGCACCTCCGACGACCGTCTCGCCGGCTTCCGTGCCGGATTCGAGAGCGGGGGAGGCGTGCTCGGGCGGGTGCTCCGTGGCGACTTCCGTCGGGAGTCCGGGGCCGCGAGCATGACGCAGGCTCTCGCCGAGGGAGTGGAGCCGGGCACGCTCGTGTTCTGCATCAGTGATGTCGTCGCGATCGGTGCGATGTCGGCGCTGCGCGAGGCCGGCCGGGAGATCGGAGCGGACATCGCGGTGTGCGGTTTCGACGACGTGCCCTCCAGCATCGACGTCACGCCCGCGCTCACGACCGTGCGCATCCCGCTGGCAGAGGTCGGCTATCAGGCGTTCCGTGCGACCGTCGACGCCGACTGGACGCAGCCCCCGCTGCCCCTCGAGGTGATCGTGCGCGCGAGCACTCCCGCTCGGCCGTGATGTCGAGCAGACGCCGCGTCTGGCCGCGTGTGGTCGGCGCCGTCGCCGTGCTCGGCGCGATCGTGCTCGTCGTCCTCGCATGCGCGCCGATGTCGATCTCCTCGCTGCGTTCGACGCCGGCCGCACAGAGCATCGTCGCCGACGACGGCGTGTACGACTTCTACACCGTCGAGCCGAACATCAATGTGTCTCCTCGGTGCGAGCTGAGGATCGAAGCACGCGAGGACATCACGGCGGCCGAGTTCGGCGCACTCCTCGCGCGGATATCCGGTACCGACCTCGCGGGCGGATGCGAGATGGGCTGGGTCCGCTGGAAGTGGCGGGCGATGCTGGCCGCGGACGACTGGAGCGGCGTGTCGGACAAGGGGTGGACGATCATCGCCGATCGGATGCTGCGCAGCGGCGACCTCGGCGTGTACCGGCTCGGAGATGGTGCGGGCGAGGAGCCCGACGAGCGGGGCGATTGGCTGTTCGCTTCCCGGATCTTCGACGACACCCTGGACGAATTCCTCGAACGCTCGAGGCGTCTGCTCGACGCGACGCCCGTCGAACCGGAGCTCGGACCCACCACATGGGAGCTGCAGTGGACGCCGGATGGCGACGTCGCAGCGTGGGGCAACGAGATCGGGATCTTCTCGGACGAGACCCCCGGGCCGGAGATCGCGGCTCTCCTCGATGCCGTCGCGCCGGTGGCCGCCCAGCTCGGCTCGGGGACGGAGGCGTCCGTGGGCGGTGGTGTTCCCGACGTCGACGACCCGGTCTCGAGCATCGGCATCACGGTGCGGATCGCTGACGGCGAGACGCACGTGGCGTTCCATCAGGTCGTGTGGGACTGGGGCGACGTCGTTCCGAGCGAACTCCGCGAGGAGTTCCTCACCGCCAGCCCGGCGGCGGACGCGGCGCGCACGCTCCTCGCCGCGGTTCAGGAATCCGGCGTGCCCGTGGACCGGGTCAGCGTCGAGGCGAGCGATCTGCGCTGGGGCGACCCGGCGCCGGAAGGATGAGGTGCGGACGATGAGAGTGGTGCTTGCGCCCGACAGTTTCAAGGGCACGATCACGGCGGCGGATGCCGCGGCGGCGCTCGCCGAGGGCTGGGCCACCGCCGACCCCGCCGCAGAGTTCGTGCACCGGCCGATGGCCGATGGCGGCGAGGGAACCGTCGCCGCGTTCGCTGCGGCCGTGCCCGGCGCGACGCGGATGCCGGTGACGGTGGACGGACCCGCGGGAGCGCCTGTGGACACGTCCTGGCTGCTGCTGCCCGACGGGACCGCCGTGATCGACCTGGCATCGACGAGCGGCATCGAGCTTCTCGACGAGCTGCGCCCGTGGGATGCGGACACGACGGGTCTCGGGCAGGCGCTCGTCGCCGCCCTCGACCATGCCGTCACGCGCGTCGTGGTCGGCATCGGATCGAGCGCCTCGACCGACGGCGGCACGGGGATGCTGACTGCTCTCGGCGCCCGATTCCTCGACGCCGCCGGTGCACCCGTCGCGCGCGGAGCCCGAGGGCTCGCCGACATCGCCTCGGTCGATCTCAGCGGACTCCGCGCGGCGCCGGAGGTGAGAGTCCTCACGGACGTGACCAACCCGCTCACCGGACCGCGCGGCGCAGCGGCGGTCTTCGGCCCGCAGAAGGGCCTCACGCTCGCCGACATCCCGGCGGTCGACGCCGCGCTCACGCGGCTGGCCTCGCAGCTCGGGCTCGACGCGGAGCTGCCCGGCACCGGAGCCGCCGGAGGCGTCGGCGGAGCACTCGTCGCCTGGGGCGCGACTCTCGCGCCCGGTGCCGCCGAGGTCGCGACGCTGATCGGCCTCGCCGAGGCGATCGCCGACGCCGACGTCGTGATCACCGGAGAGGGTTCTTACGACGGGCAGTCCGGCGACGGCAAGGTGCCCTCGTTCATCGCCGCGCTGGCGGCGTCGTCGGATGCTGCGGCCATGCTGGCCGCCGGCCGCATCACGTCGGATGCCGACACCGCGCTGTTCACGTCATCCGCGTCGCTCACCGACCTCGCCGGCTCTTCGGAGTCCGCGCTCGCCGACCCCGCACGCTGGCTGCGCGCCGCCGGAGCGGCACTCGCCGCCTCCCGCTGACCGGTCGTTGAGCGACGGGCGCGGCCTGGCCTAACCCTTCGGCCGTTGGGCGAGGAGCGCCAGCGACGAGACGAAACGCGTTGGACTGCGGTCGGCTGATGCCGCGACAGGAGACGGGCGTTTCGTCTCGCTGCGCTCGCTCAACGAGCGGTGGCCTTCGGTCGTTGAGCGAGGAGCGCAGCGACGAGACGAAACGCGTCGAGCGGGTCAGCCGCCGAGAGCGGCCGACACCACGGCGCGGGCCTCTGTCTGCACCTCGGCGAGGTGCTCGGGGCCGAGCAGGCTCTCGGCGTAGAGCTTGTAGACGTCTTCCGTCCCCGAGGGGCGAGCGGCGAACCACGCGTGCTCGGTCTGCACCTTCAGCCCGCCGATCGCGGCGCCGTTGCCGGGCGCGTGCGACAGCTTGGCGGTGATGGCCTCACCCGCGAGAGTCGTCGCGCTGACGGCATCCGGCGCCAGCTTTCCGAGCGTCGCCTTCTGCTCGGGCGTCGCGGGGGCGTCGACCCGCTGGTATGCGGAGGCGCCGAACGCCTCCTCGAGCTCGCGGTACCGCTCTGAGGGAGTCTTGCCGGTCACGGCGATGATCTCGGCCGCGAGCAGGCACAGCAGGATGCCGTCCTTGTCCGTCGACCAGACCGTGCCGTCCTTGCGCAGGAACGAGGCGCCGGCCGACTCCTCGCCGCCGAAGGCGACCGATCCGTCGAGCAGACCGGGCACGAACCACTTGAAGCCGACCGGCACTTCGAGCAGGCGGCGACCCAGCGATTCCGCGACACGGTCGATGATCATCGACGACACCAGGGTCTTGCCGATCGCGGCATCCCGAGGCCACTCGGCCCGGTGCGAGAAGAGGTAGTCGATCGCGACGGCGAGGTAGTGGTTCGGGTTCATGAGACCGGCATCCGGCGTCACGATGCCGTGACGGTCGGCGTCGGCGTCGTTGCCGGTCAGGACGTCGAAGTCGCCCTTCTTCGCTACGAGCGAGGCCATCGCCGACGGGGACGACGGATCCATCCGGATCTTCTCGTCCCAGTCGAGCGTCATGAACCGCCAGGTCGGGTCGACTTCGGGGTTCACCACCGTGAGATCGAGGTCGTAGACCTCGGAGATCAGCGCCCAGTACTCGACGGATGCTCCGCCCAGCGGGTCCGCGCCGATGCGCACGCCCGCGTTGCGGATCGCGTCGACATCGATGATCGAGGCGAGGTCGCGCACGTAGGCGTCGCGGAAGTCGTAGCTGCCGAGCGTGTCGGCGTCGATGTCGGCGAAGCGCACGCGCTTGACGCCGTCGAGACCGGCCGCGATCAGCTCGTTCGCGCGGTCGGCGATCCACCCGGTGGCGTCGGTGTCGGCGGGGCCGCCGTGCGGCGGGTTGTACTTGAAGCCCCCGTCGCGCGGCGGGTTGTGGCTCGGCGTGACGACGATGCCGTCTGCCCGGCCGGCGGCGTCTGCAGGGAGGGCGCGGTTGTAGGTGAGGATCGCGTGGCTGAGCGCCGGGGTCGGCACCCAGGCGTCGCGGGCGTCGACGCGCACGTCGACGCCGTTCGCCACGAGCACCTCGATCGCGCTGCGCTCGGCTGGGAGCGAGAGCGCGTGCGTGTCGCGGCCGAGGAACAGCGGACCCGAGATGCCCTGCCCGTTCCGGTAGTCGACGATCGCCTGCGTCGTCGCGAGGATGTGGTTCTCGTTGAAGCTGTTCGAGAGCGAAGAGCCGCGATGCCCGCTGGTGCCGAACACGACGCGCTCGGCGGCGACATCGGGATTCGGCTGGCGGTCGTAATAGGCGGCGATCAGTTCGTCGACATCGATGAGATCAGTTTCCTCCGCGGGGAGGCCGGCACGGCTCGTCATGCAGACAGTCTGCACCGACCGGGCCGTTCGCGCACGTCGGATTTCCTGAGGGGTGCAGGTATTCGGCGGTCTCCGGCCCATATGGCGGGCCGGAAGACAGCCGCTTGGCGGGTCCGGATGGGCGGATCTCCCGCAGTCTCGCCGATCGGAAGGAGAGGGCTAAGGTGAAACGCGTGACCGAACGCCGCACGTACAGCTATCTGGGACCCGCAGGAACGTTCACCGAAGCGGCGCTCGACCAGGTGCCCGAGGCCCGCGGCCAGGACTGGCGCGCTGTGCACAACGTCGGCGAGGCGCTCGATGACGTCCTCTCCGGCCGCTCGTACGCCGCGATGATCGCGATCGAGAACTCGATCGAAGGCGGCGTCTCGACCACGCAGGACGCTCTGGCGACGCTGCCCGGTCTGCGCATCGTCGGCGAGTACCTGGTGCAGGTGAACTTCGTGCTGGTGGCGCCGCGCGGCACGCAGCTGTCGGACGTGGAGGTGATCGCCGCCCACCCCGTCGCCTACGCGCAGTGCCACGGCTGGCTCGGAGCGAACATGCCGCGTCATTCGCACGTTCCGGCGGCATCCAATGTCGCATCCGCCATCGGCGTTCTCGACGGCACGCTTCCTGCGCAGGCCGCGATCGCGCCTCCGGGGATCGTGCGGCACTACGACGTCGACGTGCTCGCCGAGGACATCGGCGACAACAAGCAGGCGGTCACCCGGTTCGTGCTCGTGACCCGCACGACGCGCTCGCCCGAGCCGACCGGCGCGGACAAGACCTCGCTCATCGTCGAGCTGCCCCACGATCACCCGGGGTCGCTCCTCGAGATGCTCGAGCAGTTCTCGACCCGCGGCATCAACCTGTCGCTCATCGAGTCGCGTCCGATCGGCGACGAGCTCGGCCGCTATCGGTTCGTGATCGACGCCGACGGGCATGTCAATCACGAGCGGATGGCGGATGCTCTGCTCGGCATCCGCCGGTTCAGTCCGCGCGTCGTCTTCCTCGGTTCGTACCCGCGCGCCGATCGGCAGATCGTGCAGTATCCGGAGCGCTACGAGGACGAGGTGTTCGTCGAGGCGCGCGACTGGCTGCGCGGCATCCTCTCGGGCGAGCCCGAGGCCTGATCCGCGGCTTTCGGTGGCGGCGGGCTGATGTCGCGGTCGGAGACGGGCGTTTCGTCTCGCTTCGCTCGCTCAACGACCGACGCTCACTCAACGACCATCGCTCGCTCAACGGGCGGTGCGGTGTCTCCCCGGTCGTTGAGCGAGGAGCGCCAGCGACGAGACGAAACGTGGTGAGTGGCGGCGGGCTGATGTCGCGGTCGGAGGCGGGCGTTTCGTCTCGCTTCGCTCGCTCAACGACCGTCGTTCGCTCAAAGGGCGACGCGCGGTCGACGGGCGGTGCGTGCCGCGGGATCAGTGCTCGCGGAACATCGGCCAGGAGCTGCCCGGCGTCATGTGCGCGTGCAGCGCGCCCTTCGCCGACTCCAGGCTCGGGTAGGTGCCCACAGCGGCATCCGATCCCGCCATCACCACCGTGTATCCGCCGTCGTCGTGGCGGATGCTCCCGACGACTCCGTTCGTGCCGTAAGCGACCCACAGGGCCAGGGTCTTCGTCGTGCTCATCATCGAACCCCTTCCGTCGGCCCTGACGCTACCCCTCTCCTCAGAGAAAGGCCACCCCCTTGCGCCGGCGCGCGGGCCAGTTCACACGGCGAAGTCGATCTCCGCACCGACGCCCCGTCCGCGGGCCGCGCGGACGAGCAGATCCGCGATCGCGAGGTCCTGCGCCCCGATGCCCACGGAGTCGAAGAGCGTGATCTCGTCCCCGTCGCGTCGTCCGCGCGCGGCCCCGGTGAGCACCTCGCCGATGGTCCCGACGACGTCCTCCAGCGCGATTGCGCCCTCGGCGACGGCGAGCAGCAGATCACCGGATTTCGCCTCGGCCGTCGCATGATCATCGACCCAGACCGAGCTGCGGCGCATCGCCTCCGAATCCACTTCGCGCTCGTCGGGTCGGGGGCGGGCGCCGACGACGTTGATGTGCTGCCCGGGGCGCAGCCAGCGTCCCGCCACGATCGGGTCCACCGACGGCGTCAGCGTGCAGACCACGTCGGCGTCGGCGAACACGCCTCGAACGTCCGCCGACACGGACACCTCCCCCTCGGTGGTCGCGGCGAAATCCTCGGCCGTCTCCCGCGTGCGCGACCACACGACGATCCGATCGAAGGAACGCACCCCGCGCAGTGCCGAGACGTGTTCGCGTGCGAGCGCCCCGGCTCCGACGAGTCCCAGGACGCGACTGTCGTCCCTGGCCAGAGCGTCCGTCGCGACGGCGCTCGCCGCCGCGGTGCGCACCCTGGTGGGCACCGCGCCGTGCAGCAGCGCCACCGGGGCGCCGTCCTCGCGATCGACGACGAGGATCATCGACCGCTGGGTCGGCAACCCGCGTGCGGCGTTGTCGGGAACGTCGGCGAGCAGCTTGACCGCCGCGGTCCCGGTGGCGTCGGAGAGCGCCGACATGAGGATGTAGCGGCCGGTGCCCGCAGGCGTCGCCATGGAGGTGGGCTCCGGCTGTGACGCCTGCCCTGTCGCGATCTCGGCGAAGATCCGCGACACCGCCCTTCGCGTCGCGTCCCGATCGACGAGATGCTCGAGCTGAGAGGCTGTGAGGAGCAGGGTCATCGGGAGTCCCCGATCAGGTGGAGGCCATCGGCCACGACAGTGCCGCGGTGCAGCACGGTGCGGTCGGAGCTCCGATCCATGACCGCCGCCGTCACCGTGTCGCCCGCCACGAGCACGAGATCGGCGGGGTCGCCGATCGCGAGACCAGGACGGTCTTCGAGCGACGAGAGAACGGGAGCGGTGCCCATCACGGAACGCCCTCCCGTGGTCGCCACGGCGACGCAGTGCTCGATGTCGACGTCTCGGCGGAACCCGTTCGTGAACGCCATCTGCCAGGTGCGGTCCAGCATGTCGGCGTTGCCGTAGGGCGACCAGTAGTCGCGCTGACCGTCCTGGCCGAGGCCGAGGCGGATGCCGTACTCGACGAGCAGCGCCGTCGGCAGCGGTGTCGGAGGCGCGATCGTGGTCATCGCGATGTCCCACTCCCGGAAGTCCTCGAGCAGAGCGCGCAGCTCCCGTTCGGGCAGCCTGCCGAGCCCGTACCCGTGCGAGATGGTGACCCGCCCGCGCAGATCGAGTGCCTTCGTCCGCTCGATGATGAGTTCGGCCGAGAACTTCGCCAGCTGATCGGGTTCGTGCAGGTGGATGTCGATCGGAGCATCGAATCGCGTGGCGATGTCGAACACGATGTCGAGATGCCGTACCGGATCGCGATCGAGGGCACACGGATCGATGCCCCCGACGACATCCGCGCCGTGCTCCATGGCCTTCGCGAGCATCTCGGCCGAGCCATCCTCCCGCAGCAGTCCGGCCTGCGGGAAGGCGATGATCTCGACGTCTGCACGTCCGGCGTGCGCCTCCTTCGCCGCGATGACGGCATCGAGCCGCTCGAGCCCGCAGTCGACGTCCACCTGTGCGTATGTGCGCGCCGTCGTCGCGCCGTGTGCGATCATCCGTCCGAGGGTCTCGAAGGTCCGTTCCGGCATCGACGTCTCGGCTGAGCGCCAGTTGCGCCGATCGTTGAGCATCATGTTCCAGACACCGGGCGTCCCGGTGTGCGGCCGGAACGGCAGCCCGAGGCGCGTCGAGTCGAGATGCACGTGGACGTCGGAGAACGAGGGGAGAAGGATGCGTCCGCGCCCGTCGACCAGGACCTCGCCTGGTCCGGGGGTGCTTCCCGTGGGGCGGGTCGCGGCGATGACGCCGTCCGTGAGGACGATGTCGACTGCGTCCGCGCCCCACGGGCGTACCTGGGTGAGGACGGTGCTGGTCACTTGACGCTCGTCTCGGTGAAGTCGTACAGACCGTCGGCGCGCGGGGTCCAGTCGAGTGCGGGATCGGCGGCGAAGTTGTTCATGGGCACGTAGAGCGGAACGAAGTACCCCTGGGCGTTGCTGTAGTTCAGCAGGTCCGCGAACACGGATTCGCGCTCCTCGCCGACGACGCCGCGCTGCTGGGCCGCGAACTCGGCGGTGACAGGATCCTGCGCGTAGTTGTTGTTGCCGGCCGGCTCGTAGAAGTCGGTCAGCGGCAGGTCGCCGTCGACCGTCGAGGGGGCCCAGGTGTTCAGGTAGATGCCCGTGAACTCCCGGTTCTTGACCTTGAGGGTGTGGCTCGCCTGATCCGCTCCCGCCATCTCGACAGTGATGCCGACGTCCTCGAGGTATCCCTGAATGGTCTGCGCGACCTGGGACGACAACGGGATGCGGCCGTCGGTCGCGTAGTCGAACGCGATGGCGCTGCCGTCGTATCCGGCTTCCGCGAGCAGTTCGCGGGCGCGTTCCGGATCGAACGGAGTGCCGGTGACGGCATCCGAGTACCCCTCGACTGCCGGCGCCAACATCGCGGTCGCGGGCTCGGCGAGCCCCATCAGCAGGTTCTCGGTGATCGCCTTCTTGTCGATCGCGAGTGCGATCGCCTCTCTCACCTTCGCATCCTTCAGCGGACCGGAGGTCGAATTCACGCCGAGGAAGACGACGCCGTTCGACAGGGCGGAGAAGACCTGAGCCCCACCGCCGCCTTCGGCGGTCTGGACCTGCGTCGGGCCGATCTGCGCGATGTCGAGACTTCCGGAGAGCACGCCGTTGACGCGGGACTCGTCGGATGTCACGGGCTGCAGGGAGATCTCATCGATCGCCGGAGCCGGACCCCAGTACGTCTCGTTGCGCACGAGGTCGTACGCGACGCCCGTCTCGATGCTGTCGAAGACGTAGGGACCGGAGCCGATCGGGTCCTGAGCGAACGCGTCGGCTCCCATCTCCTGATAGGTGTCGGCGGGCACGATCGAGATGAGGGAGGTGTTGCGGGGGAAGGCCGAGAACGGCTGCTTCAGGGTGAAGCGCACGGTGTGGTCATCGAGGGCCTCCACCGATGCGATCGACGAGAGATACGCGAAGTTCTCGCTCGTGGGGTCGTCGAGGATGGCCTGGTAGGAGAACACGACGTCGTCCGCGGTGATCTCTTCGCCGTTGCTCGCGACGACGCCCTGTCGCAGCGTGAAGTCCCACTGCGTGAGGTCCTCGCTGGGGGTCCACTCCTCGGCGAGCTTGGGCTCGATCTCGCCGTCGGCGGTGATCTTGACCAGCTGATCGAAGGTGTGGAAGAAGACGGAGAGGACGACGAGCGCGCCGGAGCGGATCGGATCCATGGACGAGGGGTCGGTGGGGATGGCGGCGACGATCGAGGTCGACGCGGTGCCGGAGCCGTCGCCGGACGCGCTGCCGCTGTCGAAGTCGCCGGCGCAGCCGGCGAGGACCACTCCGCTGACGGCGACGAGGGCGCACGCGGCGAGGGCCCGCCGGGAAGGATGCATGAAGGGCATGAGGTCTTCTTTCATTCGGGTCGAACGGAGGGGATGCGGGGGCAGAGGGAACGGTTCATGGGGCGGGCTGCGCGTCGGCGCGGGGTCCGCCGTCGATGCGAGGCATGGCCGCGAGCAGCGTGCGGGTGTACGGATGCCGGGGGCGCGCGAAGATCTCGGAGGTCGGCGCCTGCTCGACGATGCGCCCGTGCTGCATCACGATGACGTGGTCGGCGATGTTGCGGACGACTCCGAGATCGTGCGTGATGAACAGATAGGCGAGGCCGTGCTCGCGCTGCAGCCCGTCCAGCACCTCGAGGACCTGCGCCTGGATCGAGACGTCGAGAGCCGAGACCGGTTCGTCGAGCACGAGCAGGCGCGGTTTGAGCGCGAGCGCGCGCGCGATCCCGACGCGCTGGCGCTGACCTCCGGAGAGCCGGCGGGGAAGGCGGCGAGCGAAGCTCTCGTCCAGTCCCACATCGGCCAGGAGCTGCGAGATCCGATCCGGTCGGTAGCCGTGCCGCACGCGCAGCGGCTCGGCGACGATCTCGGCCACGGTCATCCGCGGATCGAGCGCGGAATACGGATCCTGGAACACGATCTGGGCGCGTTCGCGCTCCCTGGCGGTGCGGTGGCTGAGGGCGGCCGCGACCTTTTCGCCGCCGAGACTGATGCGCCCTGAAGTCGCCGCGTGGATGCCGAGCACGGCACGGGCGAGGGAGGACTTGCCACAGCCCGATTCGCCCACGACAGCGACGGTCTCACCGCTGCGGATCCGCAGGCTCACACCGTCCACCGCGCGGACGGGAGGGCGTCCGCGCGGCCCGGGGTATTCCACGACGAGATCTTCGATCTCGAGCGCGTCGGCGGATGCGACGGACGGCAGGGCTCTCGCGGCCTCGTGCGCCTCCGGCCGGGCATCGAGCAGCCGGCGGGTGTACGGATCCTGCGGGGACTGCAGGACGTCTCGGGTCGTCCCCTCCTCGACGATCGAGCCGTGGTACATGACGCAGACGCGGTCGGTGTTCTCGGCGACCAGACCGAGGTCATGGGTGATCAGCACGAGCGCGGAGCCGGTGCGTTCGCGCACCTCGGCGAGAAGCTCCATCACCTGCGCCTGGACCGTGACGTCGAGGGCCGTCGTCGGCTCGTCCGCGATGAGAAGCAGCGGGTCGTGCGCGATGGCCATGGCGATCATCGCCCTCTGGCGCATGCCTCCGGACCATTGATGCGGTCGCGTTCCCGCACGCTCGGCGGCATCGCGCACCCCGACCGAGTCGAGCAGCTGCACCGCTCGTTCGCGGGCCTGGCGTCGGCTGAGCTCCGGTGCATGCACGCGGACCGCAGTCGCGACCTGGGCGCCGACGCTGCGCAGAGGGTTGAGGGCCGACATCGGGTCCTGGAAGATCATGGCCGCCGTGCGTCCGCGAAGGGGCCGGAGCTGGTTCTCCGCGAGGCCGGTCAGAGGACGGCCGTCGAGTGCGATCAGACCGGAGACGATACGGACGCCGGCAGGCAGCAGACCGAGCGCCGCCAGCATCGTGAGGCTCTTGCCGGAGCCGGACTCGCCGACGACGCCGAGCGACTCCCCGCTCGCGACGTGCAGTGAGACTCCATCGACGGCGAGACGCGGAGAGGCGGAGCGGGCGCCCTCCGCCGTCGGGACGGAGATCCGCAGATCCTCGATCTCGAGCACGGCCATCACATGCCTCCCTTCCGGAGGAGCGATCCGCGGCTTTCCGCGGTGAACTGCTGGCTGAGGAACTGGGTTCCCGCGACGGCGAGGAACATGACGAGACCCGGCAGGATCGCGAGCCACGGGTCCGAGCCGAGGTACTGCTGACCCTCGAAGATCATCGATCCCCAACTCGGCACCGGAGGCTGCACGCCGAGCCCGAGGTACTCGAGCGAGGATTCGATGAGCACGATCGTCGCGATGTCCGTCGCGGCGATGATGAGCGTGTGCGGCCAGACGTTCGGCACGATGTGACGAGTGAGCACCCAGATGGCGTCGGCGCCCTGCGTCAGTGGAGCGACGACGAAATCCTGTCTGCGCAGCGAGGAGGCGACGTTGCGTGTGACGCGGGCGTAGCCGACCCACCAGGTGCAGCCGAGCACGACGATGGTGAGACCGGCGCTGGGCGGAACCACCGCGCTGATGGCGATGAGGAGGAGCACGACCGGCATCGCGAGGGTGGTGTTGCTGACGACGGAGAACAGGGCCTCGGTCCGTCCGCCGAAGTATCCGGCGACGATCCCGGCCGTGCTGCCGATCAGAGCATTCATGCACACCACGGCGAGTGTGATGCCGAGTGTCACGCTCGAGGCGAGCGAGACACGGCTCAGCAGGTCGCGTCCCAGAGCGTCGGTGCCGAGCGGATGCGCCGCGTCTGCGAACGGTGCGATCCGTGCGCTGCGCAGGTCCTGCGCCATGGCGTCGAAGCCGGGGATCAGCGGGGGTATCGCGGCGAGCAGGAGCACGGCGCAGATCATCGAGATGCCGACGACGGCGGATGCGCGGAGTTCGAAGCGCGGGCGGGCGGCCCCGTCGGCGAGGGCGGGAGCGGTGAGGGGCTGAGCGGTCATGCGAGAGACGTCCTCGGGTCGATGCGATAGACGACGATGTCGACGACGATGTTGACGAAGACGAACATCAGGGCGACGAACAGCAGCCCGGCCTGGACGATGGGGAAGTCGCGCTGGCTGACCGCGTTGGTGAGGAGCTGGCCGAGGCCGGGCCAGGCGAACACCACTTCGACGACGACCGTGCCGCCGAGGAGTCCTCCGAGGTTGAGACCAGCCATCCCGAGTACGGGAAGCAGCGCGTTCGGGAGCATCTGCGTCACGAGGATGGTGCTGCGTGTCTGTCCCTGCGCGAACGCGGTGCGCACGTAGTCCTGATCCGCCTGCTCGCTGAGAGCCGCGTCGAGGAGCCGGAGGTACATGACGAACTGGCCGGTCGCGAGCGTGATGACGGGAAGCACGAGGCTCGCCGGGCTGGTGCGGCCGAGGGACGGAAGCACGGAGAGCGTCACCGAGAACACCAGGACCAGCAGCAGTCCGAAGAAGAAATCGGGGACCGATTGCCGGAGTGCGCCCGCCCATCCGGCGATCGCCCGCAATGCGCGGCTGCCGGTGAGCTGGATGCTCAGGGCGACCACCAGAGCCAGAGCCAGACCGACCGAGAACGCCGACAGTGCGAGTTCGAACGTGGCGGGGAGGCGAGCGAGAATCAAACCGAGCGCCGGCTCGCGCAACCGGTAGGAGTCGCCGAAGTCGCCGGCGAAGAGGCCGGCGACGTAGGAGAAGTACTGGACGATGAGAGGCAGATCGAACCCGAGTGACGCGTTCAGGGCGGCGATGTCCTCGGTCGTCGCGTTGTCCGGAAGGAGCAGTGCTCCGGGCGCTCCAGTCGCCCGACCGAGGAGGAATGCGATCGTCACCACGGCGAACAGCGTCGCGGCGGCGAGCCCGAGCCGGCGGAGGAGGAATCCGATCATGTTCAGGACGCTAGAGGAGCGGAGTCGATGACTCCGCCCGTTTAACGAGTTCGTCACATGACCCTTACTCCGACGTCATATGGAATACCAAACATGCTTGTTTGTGTCGCGATGGTAACGTGATTGCGCTTTTGGAATGCCAAGCGCGTCTGCGTCGCCTGACCGTCGCTCGCCTGACAAGATGTCCCCATGCCCCCCGAAATCGAGCTCGCCACGTCGGTCCGCATCGCGCACGCGCTTCGGGAGCAGATCATCACGGGCGAGCTCCCGATGGGCGCCAAGCTCAACGAGCGCGAGATCGCCGATCGCCTCGCTGTGTCACGCGTGCCCGTGCGGGAAGCGCTTCCGATCCTCGAGGCTGAGGGATTCATCTCCTCGCAGCCTCGACGCGGTGCCGTCGTTCACACTTTCACGCTCGGCGATGCCCGAGAAGTGTTCGACCTGCGCCGCCAGATCGAACCGCTGGCGTCGGAGTTGGCGGCGCGGCGCGCGGCCGCAGGGGCCGATGTGACCGCGATGTGCGAGGCTCTCGATGCCGCTCAGGCCGCCGCGGGCCCGCTTCCGCCGTCGTCGCGCAACTCCGATCTGCATGAGGAGATCATCAAGCTCGCAGGACACGACCTGCTCGAGCGGATCAGCGGAATCCTCAGTGGACGCGTGCGATGGCTCTTCCGGCTCACACCGGAACGCGACACGATCGCGATGTGGCAGGAGCACAAGGGCATCGTCGATGCGATCGTGGCAGGTTCTCCGGATCTCGCGGCGATGCTCACCGCAGCGCATGTGGAGCGTGCCCGGATCGAATCGCTGCCGCTGCTCGAGGGTCGGCTGCCGGTCGAACGCCCGCGGGCTCGCCGCCGCCGCGGTCAGGTCGAGCGCTGAACGCCTCGGTGTGAACGCACCGACCTCCGAACGCAGCACCCCGCGACGCTGCACCTCGCGAGGTTGCAGTCCCCGGGTCAGATCGACGCGGCGATGAGCTCCAGCGTCTGCGCGCGGCCCGGCGAGGGATCCCGGGGCTCCGATTCGTACGACGCCGCCACGGGGGAGAGCATGACCTCGTCCACGCCGTAGCGCTCCGCGAACGCGTTCACCTCTGCGGCCACCGACTCGCCGGTGCCGACGAACCAGCGCTCGCGGGCCGCCGAGACGACCTGGTCGGTCGCGGCATCCGATTCTGCAGCGACGGCCTCCTCGACGGTCTCGAGCGGGGTGAGCGGCTTGTTCAGGCGCAGCCGGGACATCATCCGCAGCTGCGGCAGCGCCCTGGCCTCGGCCTCCTCCTGGGTGGGAGCGGCGACCGCGTTCACCGTCAGGAACGTGCGGGGTTCGGGGTGCTCTTCGCTCGGGCGGTAGCCGGTGCGGTACAGATCCAGGGCGCGTTCGAGTCCCTGGCCCGAGAAGTGGTTCGCGAACACGTAGGGCAGGCCTGCGGATGCCGCGAGCTGCGCCGAGTAGTCGCTCGAGCCGAGGAGCCAGATCTCGGGGGCCCCGGTGGCCGCCGGCGTCGCGTGCACGGTGTACTCGCCGCCGGAGGTGAACCGCACGGTCGCACCCTCGCCGCCCAGGAGTGCACCGATGTCCTGCACGTGCCGGGGGAACTGCTCGACGTCGCTGGTCGTTCCGGATCCCCGCAGCAGCTGCGTGATCACGGGGTCGCTGCCCGGCGCGCGGCCGAGACCGAGATCGATCCGGCCCGGGGCGATCGCCTCGAGCGCGGCGAACTGCTCCGCGACGATGAGCGGGGCGTGGTTGGGCAGCATGACGCCGCCGGAGCCCAGCCGGATGGTCGTCGTGCGACTCGCCGCGGCCGCGATCAGCACGGGAGGAGTGGTGGATGCCACGGCCGGCATGTTGTGGTGCTCGGCGAACCAGTATCGGCGGTAGCCGAGCCGGTCGGCGGTCTGCGCGAGGCTCAGCGATGCGGAGATCGCCTCAGCGCTGGTCTGCCCGGTGCGCACCGGGACGAGGTCGAGGACGGAGAGCGAGGTGGAAGTCATCATCTACGGCAACGGCGAGGGAGGGCGGGGAATTCCCGCCCTCCCTCGGGTGCCGCTGCGCGTCAGGCGGCGACCGGCTCACGAGGCTCGAACGCATCGGCCAGAGCCGTGCGCCCGAGCCGGTACTTGATGTGCCAGGCCGCGCTGTAGCTCTGCTCCGGGAGCGACTCGAGCAGAGCCCGGTCCTCGGCGCAGAGACCTTCGCGGGCCGCTTCGCGCAGGAGGTCGTCTCGCAGAGCGGGGTACTCCATGCCGGCGAGGAACCGATCGAGCGTGGGGGAGAGCAGCATGAGGGTCTTCCTTTCCGTGTGCGGGGGTTGCTCCTAGAGCTTCGAATCGCGTGAATGGTGCGTCCTGGGGTCGGTGAACCCGCCATTCGCGCGAGTCGAAAGGGGCGAGAGGGCGGATGCCGGGGCGGGCCGGTAGCCCGCCCCGGATCGGCTCAGGCGTCGATCGCCTGCCGATGGTCGCGGGACTCGACCTCGATCTTCCGCGGCTTCGCGCGCTCGCTGACCGGGATGATCACCGAGAGCACGCCGCTCTCGTACGAGGCGCTGATCCGATCGAGATCGACGCCTTCGCCGAGCGTGAACTGCCGCAGGAACTGACCGGCGCCGCGCTCACGGGCGAGCCAGCGCACGCCTTCGCGGTTGTCCGCGGTGCGCTGCGCGCGGATGGTCAGCTGCGAGCCGTCGAGGTCGACGTCGACCGAGCCAGGATCGACGCCCGGAAGGTCGGCATGCAGGACGTACTGCTCTCCGTCGCGGAACAGGTCCACCGGCATCAGCCGGGGTGCGCGAACGGAGTCCAGCACGCTCGCGGCGAAGCGATCGAGCTGACTGAACGGATCGAATGACAGTGCCATGAGTGTCTCCTTTCGTGCGAGGTTCCACGAGACTTATCTGCATCTCGTGCTATAGATTTGTTATAGATCAAGTCCGCAAGTGAATGCAACCCCCGGTGAAGGAAATCTGTCAATGGTCGAACGAGACTCTCAGACCCCCGTGTACGGGATCGCCGTGGCCGCGCAGCTCCTCGGGTTGCCGGAGGCGAGTCTGCGGCTGTTCGAGGCCAAAGGACTGCTCACGCCGGCTCGCAGCGACGGCGGTACCCGGCGCTACAGCGATGACGACATCGCACGCCTCAGGCGGGTGACCGACCTCCGCGACGAGGGCATCAACATCGCCGGCATCCGTCGCGTGCTCGATCTCGAAGACGAGAACGCCAGCCTGCGCGATCTGGCCGACGACGCAGGGTCTTGACTGGGGCTGCGCTGCGAGGTAGTCCGGAAGGGGAGGACGCCGTGGACAGATTCAGAGACCGAGGAGAGGCGGGTCGGATGCTCGGCGCCCGCCTCGCCGAGGACCCGCCGCCCGAGCCCGTGGTGCTCGGGCTTCCCCGCGGGGGCGTGCCCGTTGCCGCCGAGGTGGCGGCGGCGCTTGCAGCGCCGCTCGACGTTCTGGTCGTGCGCAAGCTCGGCGTTCCCTGGCACGAGGAGGTCGCGATGGGCGCCGTCGGCGAAGAGGGGGCGCGCGTGCTCAACCCGGCGGTCATCGAGGCCGCTGGGGTGTCGGATGCCGACCTGGAGCGCGTCGAGCGCCGGGAGCGCGCCGAAGTGGAGCAGCGCGCGGGCCGGTTCCGTGAGGGACGCGCGGTCGCCGACCTGCGCGGTCGAACCGCGATCCTCGTCGATGACGGCATAGCGACCGGCGCGACGGTCCGCGCGGCGTGCGCGATCGCGCGAGCGCGAGGCGCGGCATCCGTCGTCGTCGCGGTGCCGGTCGCGTCTCCCGACGCCGTCCGGTGGCTCGTCGAGAGCGGAGACGCCGACGACGTCGTCGTCCTGCAAGAGCCCGAGGGATTCATGGCGGTCGGGATGCACTACCTCGACTTCCGCCAGGTCGACGACGGCGAAGTGGTCGATCTGCTGCGCGCCGCCCGCTGAACCGGCGCACCCCAGTACCGTGGGGGCATGGATGCGGAGCTCTTCTACATACTCGTCGGCAGCGTCGTCGTGGCCGCGATCTCCCGTTGGCGCGGGTGGCCGGCGCCGCTCGTCGTCACGGTCGCGGCGCTCGCGGCATCCTTCCTGCCCTTCGTGCCCGACCTCGACATCGACGGGCACGTCCTGCTCAACCTCGTGCTGCCGCCGCTGCTGTACTCGGCTGCGCTGGACGTCTCGTTCGTCGGATTCAGACGCAGCCTGGGGCAGATCCAGCGACTCGGCATCTGGCTCGTGCTGGTCACCGCTCTCGCTGTGGGCCTGGTCGCCTGGCTGATCCTGCCGTCGCTGACGCTGCCCGGAGCCCTGCTGCTCGGCGCGATCGTCGCCCCGCCCGACGCGGTGTCGGCGGCTGCGATCGGTCGCAAGCTCGGACTGCCGCGGCGCATCATGAACGTGCTGTCGGGGGAGAGCCTGATCAACGACGCGACCTCGCTGACGCTGTACCGCGTGTTCGCGCTCATCCTCGCGGGCACCACGGTCACGATCCCCAACGGGGTGTGGCAGTTCATCGTCGCGGTGGTCGTCGGTGTGGCGATCGGACTCGTCTTCGGCATCGGTCTGCATCAGCTGCGCATGCGCATCGGCGACGCCGTCGTGATCGGAACCTTCGGTTTGCTCGCGCCGTTCGGCGCCTACGCGATCGCCGAGCATCTCGGCGGGTCCGGTGTGCTCGCCGTCGTGGCGATGGGCATCTACGTCGGCTTCAACTCGCCGCGCACCGACTACACGACGCGGCAGCAGGAGAAGCCGCTGTGGTCGTCGGCCGATCTGCTGCTCGAGAGCTTCGTGTTCGCGTACATCGGACTGCAGTTCCCGCGCGTGCTCAGGGATCTCGGCAGCGAGTCGGTCGGGCAGATCCTGTTGTTGTCGGCTGCGGTGCTCGTGGTCGTGCTGGTGGTGCGTCCGCTCTACGTGTTCCCGGTGAACGCGTGGGCCAACATGACCGACCGGCGACGACTCGACCAGGTCGACCGTGACATCGCGTCGGGCAGGTTCGACAAGAGGAGGCGACGGTCGCGCCGCTGGCGCCAGTACACCGCGGAGGAGCTGCGCTCGCAGCTGGTGCGCGAGCGGATGACGGGGCTGCAGCTCACGTGGAAGGACAACGCGGTCATCTCCTGGGCGGGCATGCGAGGAGTGGTCACGCTGGCGACGGCGCTCGCCGCGGCCGACCTCGCGACGCTCGGCGCCGCGCCCTCGCACGCGATCGTCGTCGTCGCGTTCATCGTGACTGTCGGCACGCTGCTGCTGCAGGGGCTGACCCTGCCCATGCTGATCAGGAGGCTCGGCATCGCGAGCGACAGCGAGCATGAGGAGGATGCCGCAGCCCTCGCCGCTGTGCAGGCGAAGACGCGCGAGGCCGGCAAGGAGTTCCTGGCGGCCCAGCGCGTGGAGTGGGAGTCGAAGCACGGCCGGGTGGACCTCGGTCTGTTCGACGCGTTCGCGAAGCGGATGAACCGGGTCGAGAAGGATGCCGACGAGGCGCAGCAGGTGGAGGACGCCGTGACCCGGCCGTCCTTCGACGAGCTCATCGCGCTGTCGCGCGGATGGTTGAAGGTGCGACGCGAGATCGTGCTCGCCGAGCGCGACGCCGGCAATCTCGACGAAGAGGTCATGCGGGAGCTGCTCGCCGCGATGGATGCCGAAGAGCTCGCGCTCGACACCCGGAGCGTGACGCGCCAACAGCGGTAGGCGCCGGTTCCCGGTCGTCAAGCGAGGAGCGCGGGTTTCCGGTCGTTGAGCGAGGAGCGCCAGCGACGAGCGCCGTACTGAGCGAGCGAAGCGAGTCGAAGTGACGAAACGCGGCTCCGGCTGTACGACTCAGGTCGGACGGCTGAAACCGCGTTTCGTCTCGCTTCGCTCGCTCAACGGGCGGAGGAGAGTCTCCGGTCGCTCAAAGGGCGGCGGAGGGCATCCGCTCGCTCACCGGGCTGTGGCCGAAGCCTCCGATCAGCGCGCGCCGACCGTCTCCTTGTCCGCATCCGACTCCGGCGCTTCCTCGCCCGAGTCGTCGGCGAAGGGCAGGCCCTCGCGCGGCGCGTTGTAGAGGTCTTCGTCGAGGATGCCCTCGCGCTTCGCGACGATGGTCGGAACGAGCGCCTGGCCCGCGACGTTGACCGCCGTGCGGCCCATGTCGAGGATCGGGTCGATCGCGATGAGCAGACCCACACCGGCGAGGGGGAGGCCGAGGGTCGAGAGCGTCAGCGTGAGCATGACGATCGCGCCCGTGGTGCCGGCGGTCGCGGCCGAGCCGACGACCGAGACGACCACGATCATGATGTACTGCCACCACTCGAGGTTGATGCCGAAGAACTGGGCGACGAAGATCGCGGCGATGGCCGGGTAGATCGCGGCGCAGCCGTCCATCTTCGTGGTCGCGCCCAGCGGCACGGCGAAGGAGGCGTAGGAGCGGGGCACGCCGAGGTTGCGCTCGGTGACACGCTCGGTCAGCGGCAGAGTGCCGATCGAGGAGCGGCTGACGAAGGCCAGCTGCACGGCGGGCCAGACGCCCGAGAAGTACTGCTTGATCGACAGTCCGTTGGTCTTGATGATGATCGGGTAGACCACGAAGAGGACGAGCGCCAGGCCGATGTAGATCGCGATCGCGAACCAGCCGAGCGAGGCCAGCTTCTCCCAGCCGTACTTCACGACGGCCGCGCCGATCAGACCGAAGGTGCCGAGCGGGGCGATGCGGATGATCCACCACAGCACGCGCTGGATGACCTTGAGCAGCGACTCGGTGAAGGCGAGGAACGGCTCGGCCTTCTTGCCGGCCTTCAGTGCCGCGATGCCCACGGCCACGGCGACGACGATGATCTGCAGCACGTTGAAGCCGATGCTGGAGGTCGCGCTGCCGGACTCCGGGTCGACGGAGGTGCTGACGGTCAGGCCCAGGAAGTTCTGCGGGATGAGGCCGGTGAGGAAGTTCCACCAGGTACCGAGCGTGTACGGGTCGCCCTCCTGCAGGCCCTCGCCGGCGCGGGATCCGGGCTGGATGATGAGGCCGAGACCGATGCCGATGACGACGGCGATGAACGCGGTGTAGGCGAACCACAGCAGCGTCTGGCCGGCGAGGCGCGCCGCGTTCTGCACGCGCCGCAGGTTGGAGATGCTCGCGACGATCGCGGTGAAGATCAGCGGGATGACCGCAGCGCGCAGCAGCGTCACGTAGGAGCTGCCGATCGTGTCGAGGGTGGCGGACAGGCCGTTCGGCGCTTCCACCGTGGCGCCTGTGTTGCGGGCGACCAGACCGGCGACGACGCCGAGGACGAGGGCGGCGATGATCTGGAAGCCGAACGAGGTCAGCAGCTTGCGAACGGGTCCGCGGGTGTCGGGCGCCTTGGCGGCGCGCGTGGCAGTACTCATAGCAGTGGGGGAACTCCAGGAAATGCGGCGTGCCGAGTGCACGCGTGATGTTTCAACGCTACGTCCGGCTGGGAATTCCCTGGGTGCGGATGACGAAGGATGACGGATGCCGCCGCATCCGGTATCCGCCCTCTTGGTCGTTGAGCGAGCGCCTCGCTACCCCTGGTCGTTGAGCGAGCGGAGCGAGACGAAACGTCTCAGGCGGTGCACTCCTCGTAGTTGTCCTGGAGGATCTTCTGCGTCAGGGTGGCGTCTTCGGTGCTGGACGCCTGGTCCTTGCCCTGGGCGATGTAGTTCAGAGTCTCGTTGCTGAGATCGGAGTCGACGAAGTGCTTCGCGAAGCAGTCCGCGGCGTCGTCCGTCAGCACGTCGCCTTGATCCTGCGACTCGAAGAACTTGATCAGACCGTCTGAGACCTGGTCGACGGTCGGGCGGCTCGCGCTGCACGCGGCGAGCGAGAACGCGAGCGCCGCGACGGGCACGGCGAGCAGCAGACGGGCGGGGAGGCGCAGGTTCCGGTCGATGTTCATGGCTACACCGTACGCCGGGCATAGCCGATCGATAGAGAGGAATGAGTGGAGAGGAGTGCCCATGTGGTGTGCCACAATAGCTCCAGGATGGGAGGTATTCTGCAATGTCTGATCTGACGACCAAAGAGCTGGCGCACCGGCTCGGCGTCTCGAGGCGGCACGCCGTGGAACTCGTGTCCTCTCGTGCCATCGTCGGACGGCAGCTCGCTTCAGGAGCCTGGCTCGTAGACAGCGACGCCGTCGCGCGCTATGAAGTCGAAATCCGTCGAGGACGCGGACGCCGGCTCGACACCGCCACTGCCTGGGGCCTGTTGTGGATTCTCTCCGGACTCGACGCACCCTGGCTCACCCCCAGCACCCGCAGCAGGCTTCACGCGCGGCTTCGTACGAGTACTCCGGATGCGCTGGCGCGCGCCGTGGCCCCGCGCACCACTGCGCATCGCTATCAGGCCGCGAACGCGGCCATGGCAGCAGAAGGACTCATCGCAACCGGGCGTGCGGTCGCCGGTCAGCTCGGCGTCGGCCTCATGGATGACAATCGCGCTGCCATCGGATACGCGCCCTCCAGCGCCGCGGCGTATGCGGCAACTCGGTTCATGCTCGAGAGCCCGTCCGGACAGCACGTGATCTACGACAACACATTGCCGGTGCCGTTCACTGGCAAGTGCATGCCGGCGGCTGTCATCGCAGCGGATCTCGCGCTCTCCACCGATACTCGCGAGCGTGCAGGGGGGCTCGCCGCGCTCGAGAATCTGAGGATCGCGTGGCTGGCGGATCGCTGACCGTGGACATGGGAGACGATGATCTCCTTCCTGCATTTCGGACTGTCATCGAAGTGGCGAGTGCGGGCATCGGCGGGAAGCTCACGCTCGTCGGCGGCCTGATGGTGGCCGTCCACGCGCGTCGGGCCGGTGTCGCCATGAACAGGTCGACGGACGACATGGACGCGCTTGTCGACTATCAGGCGGATCGCAGCAGTCTGACCGACGTGTCGACGGCACTGCGCACGATCGGCTTCGCATTGCACGGCGACCTGGGCGAGCCCGCCTATCGTTTCGCGCACGCGGACGGGCGGAAGGTCGACATCATGGTCGCCGACCATCTCCCTTCACGGATGCGACCCAGGATCGGCCGACGAGATGCGTTTGCGGTTCCCGCAGGCCAGCAAGCGATCAACAGGCGCGACAGCTGCACGCTGACCTTTCGTGGAGGCGCATCGGCCACGCTGGGAATACCCGACGAACTCGGCGCCCTCGTCGCGAAGGGTGCGGCGTACATCGCGGACACGCGCGACCGCGGACGCCATCTCGACGACGCTGCCGTCCTGTTCGCGTGCGTCATCGACGCGTCGTCGCTCGACTACGACGGAATGAGCGCGAATGACAGGCGGCGCGTCCGCGCGCTCATCGCGCAGATCGGGGATTCTGCCCACACGAGTTGGATCGGTCTTGGTCCAGCCGATCGAGAACGCGGATCGATGAACGTCGAACTCATCAGGCGAGCGCTCGACTGAGCCCGACCTGCGAGCGCGTGTTTCGCATCAGCCCGCGCTGCGGCGGCGGGCGTCCGCGACTGGCGACGTGAAATCGGCCGAGGAGACCTCGTCGATGAACGAGCCCGGCGTCGCATGCAGCGCCTCGGAGATGCGGATCAGCGTCAGGATGCTGAGCATCGAGCGCCCTGATTCGTAGCTGCGGATGTTCGAGGAGTCGATTCCGCTGAGCACCGCCAGCTGGTCCTGCGTGAGCCCCTTGCTCTTGCGCTCCTCGGCGATTCGGCTGCCGATGAGGGCGGCAGCGGCGGAGGGAGTTCGGGGCACCCGTCAAGCCTGATAGCGCCCGGTCGTTGACGCCAGGGCGCATGTCCCCGGGTACTTGTACACTCACGATGTGAACAAGGGGACGGATGCTGCGCCTGAGCGGCTGGTGAAGTCGCGGAAGCGCGTGGCTGATCATGGCGAGGTGTTCACTCCGCGATGGTTGGTGGACGACATGCTCGACCTCGTCAAAGGGGAGACCGAGCGAATCGATTCTCGGTTCCTCGAGCCCGCCTTTATGCGCAAGTCGGGTGTCTCACGAGACATCAGGCGGTATCCGCTGGGGCGCTTCGGCCTGACAGCGTAGACCTTGCGGTCTCAGTTCGCGACCAACCGTCCGGTCTGGGATTAAGCGAGCGCCTTGTTGACCGCAGTCGACAGCGAATGCCACGCTTCGAGTTCCGAAGGATCGAGCGCTTCCGTTCCGTTCGCGCTCAACCACTTCGCGAAGGCGCGCGCGAGTTTCCACTTGGACGCTCCCGGATGCTCGGCGACGAGGATCTCCATCAGAGGACGAGTCGGCTGGCTTCGGACGGTCGCGACGCTGTCCCACCCGAGATCGTCTCGAGCAATCTGAGCCAGAGTCTGACGCAGTAGGTCCTCGATCTCCGCACGTTGCACGCCGGTGATGTGGTCGCCAGTTCGGAGGATTCTCTTCGTGCTCAGAAGTTGCCACAGTGCTTCCTGCTCTGCAGCCAGATCGCCGGCAGAATCCGAGTCCAAGAGTGCAGCCACCTTGAGGCTCTGGCTGGTGAGGATCGTGCTGTAGTAAACGACCTTGCTTGCGCTTCCGGCGGGAACGATTGCGATGTCACTTTCCAACGCTGGTCCACCGTTCGAGGAGAACGCGGCATTTAGGGCCTCGATGATGAGGAGGTCGGTGATGCCCTCAACCACCAGGTTTCGTTGGTGTGTGAACATGCTCTGCGCAAGGTCATAGCCGAGCGCAGCCTGGAGTGGGTAAATCGACTTTGGATCGTCAACAGCCAGGCGAGTGTGGACTTTCGTCCCGACCCTGCGGTCTACCATCTCGACCACCCGAACGAGATCCAGTTCGTCCGCTCCCACCATGAATGGTGAGTGCGTCGTGTAGATGATCTGGTTCCCCTCGGCCAGAGCGGACACGGTCTTGCGGAACTCCTGCTGTTTGAGCGCGTGCAGGCTGAGCCCGGGCTCATCGAGGAGCAGGATCGCGTTCCGGAGATCGTCTTTGGCTTGAGCATGGAAGACGACGAAGAACGATACGAGCCAGCGGAAGCCCTCACTTCGCTGGTCGAGTTCGACAGGAATCCCGAGCTCATCCTCTACGAGCGTTTGAAGGTACTGGCCGTCGACATCGAGCCGGAGTGTGAGGGAGTCATCGTTCCATACGCGGCGAATCTCGGCGGTCAGACGTGCGCCAGCAGTCTGCAGCGCGCGTTTACGCTCCGTGATCCGGCGTTCATGCGCGGCGAGCTCAGTCTTGTACCGCTCTTGCTCCTGGACATCGGTGTCGTAGTAGGCCCCTTTTACAGGAGCCTCCGAGTCCATATCCGACAGTTCGCGGGCAGTAAAGCCGAGGAACTTCAGCAGTTGCAGATTGCCGAAGTCGTAATCGAGGTCAATCTCGCCTGACTCTTCCCGTTCCGCGAGGCGGTTCAGGTGGATTCGTGGGCGCACCGAGAAGTAGGAGGAGAAGTAGACGAACGGTGGCAACTTTGACAGAAGGTGCTTGCCAATCTTGTCTCGTTGCGTCGCCTCTTTGACTACGGAGTCCAGCGCATCCCAGTACCCTTCGGCAGCAGAGCCGTCCGCGAACAACGGCAATAGCGCATCCAGGTGGCCGCGGAGTTCTTTCGCGATCTCACCACTGATCGAATCGTCTTGGCCGAGGCCCGCCCTCCAGTCGGTCAGCGCCTGAGCGGCGCCCTTTGCGTCTTCGCTCGACTGCTTAGACATTGCGCTGGTGAGGCGAACGATGCTCTTGTCAATGTCCCCGAGCGAGGGGGACGGTTGCAGACCCGTGACACGGTAGGTGCGCTTGCCGCTGAGCCACGCCGTCATCTCAAATCGGATGTCGGCGACATTCGTGAGAGCAAGGCCCTCGAGATCGGTCGCGTCGGGCACCAGCACGACCCTCGCGACCGCCATCTGCTCGCGATCTAGATTCCCGCGTCGGATGTCATCAACCATCGGCGCGGGAGCGTCAAAGAGCCAGTCAATCTTAGGAGTGTCGGGCGTCGGGCTGACGAGCTGAATCGCCTTCAACAGCGCAGTCTTACCTGCTTCGTTGATCCCGACCAGGATTGTCTTGTCAGTTTCAACGCTGAACTTTCCGCTGTCGACGATGCAGCGATAGTTGGTTGCAACTGCTGATTCGATCCTCATCCTTGAGGCTCCTTCCATCTTGATACGGATCCGACGCACGCTTCACGCACGGCGGACTGCTTGCATTGACTAGTTCTCGAAGCCCGAGCTGGCGTCGAACTTCAGGACGCGCGCGTTCTCGGAGATCGTGCGCACCTCTCCCTCATCGAAGCCATCACTCTTGATCGCCTGGATGTCGATGGTGATCTCGAGTTTTGCGCCAGCGCCGACCAACCGATCGATGACCTCGCGGGTCACGTTGCCGATATCCCTCGAGTATCGCGTTGGATCTACCTTCACAGAACCGAAGTAGCGAACGGGGCTCCGAGCGGCATCCGGGGCAGGAGTTGGATCCTCGATTGTGAAGTCGACTTCGGGACTCGGTGTTACGTAGTCGACGGGTCCGATGGGTTCTGATACTTCACCGTCGGCGTCTGCTGCGGCTCGCCGAACTGCCTCAGCGCGGTCCACTTGCGCTTGCTGCTCGGCCAAGCTCCAGTCGACGAGCATCGTGCTATCGGTGATCTGAAGTGCCGCCTTGTGATCGGGCGGGACAATAAGCCCGCGGTAACGGCCGGTTTCAGGGTCTTTGCCCGATGCGAGTGCAAAACGCTCGCGATCAACCAGAACGGCGTTGAGCGCCCGCTCGAGCGCGGAATCAAGGACTTCACGACTGGTGAGGCGCGGGAGATACACGTACCGAGTGAAGTAGCCCCAGAGTTCGCCGACGCTCATCTCGCGCGCGCTGGACCACAGCGTTCCAAGCTCTTCATGCAACGTGGCGCCAAGGATCGGTGCGCCGAGCTCGGTTACGAGTTGGTCGTCTCGCCCGAGCTTCGCTGCAACGCGCTCAGGGAGAGAACGGCCAGCTGAGTCAGGCACCTTCTCGCTCACAAGCTCGAAAGGCTTCGTCGGATCGAACTGCTCCGGATACAACGCCCAAGTGAAGGTCTCGCGGATCCGGTCCGACACGGTCTGGTTGAGTCGGGTCACCCACTCATCCGTCTGCTTGCGCTGCTGCGTGGAGAGGTTGAGCGAGTCGCTCGTCGCTTGTACGCGCTTCCACCCGAGGTAGCTGCGAGTTGCGGCTTCCAGGCTCTCCAGCTCACTCTTGTCGGCCATCAGGAAGACGAGTGTGTTGCGGTGGACGCGCTGACTCGCCCCCTTCGACTCGATTGCATCGCGCACCCACTGATGTGCCGTCGAGTCCGCACCGTCCTGCTTGCGACGCGCGTGTCGCGGGTGCACGATCACGAGTCGAGTGTTCTCCAGGTCAGGTACATCTGCGCTCGACTCCGGAGCAACGTGGACGCGATCGAACACGCCACGAGAGCGTTCCTCACCGCGCAGCCGCTGCACGATCTCGTTCCACACAGTCTCGACATCCTCGCGGAGTCGCTCGGCGTAGTCGCTCGCGGTCTTGGTGACCGACGGCTGAGTGTCGAACCAGTAGTGGCCCTGCTCTTCATAGAAGTACGTCGACCGCTGGGCGAGCTGGTCGATGGCACTGCCGAAGTTGCCGAGGGTGTCGCCCGGCGTGCCCGTGCCAAGCCAGACGTATTGCTTGTCGAGGCCCTTGCGGCTGGCCTTGCTTCGCGGCGCGGCGCCCATGAAGATCGTGCGGGCGATGCGCTGCGTCACGTGTCTTGCTTGAAGTGCCGGCCGGCTCTTGTCGATCTCGGCGGCGGTGGATCCTGGGCCGTCGATGTCGGAGTCGATGATCGGCTTCCATTGATCTTCGAGGTACTGCGTCAGATCGGTGTTCACCGTGCTCGCATCGAGCGGCACATACCCGGGCATGATCAGAGGTGCGGCATCGTCAGAGACCCACAACTCGTGGACGATCGAGGAGACGAGCTTCAGTACTCCGCGTGTGCGCTGGAATCGCTCGAGAGTCGACCAGTCCTCGTAGAGGCGGTCAAGCAGCTCGGGATGCAGTGGGTACGACGCGCGGATTCGCTTCTCATACTCCTCGCCAGGCGTTGTCGCATCGCGCGGGAACAGTTCTTTGTTCGTCCGGTACATCGTGACGAAACTGCGTGCCGTCGCGGAGATGGCGGTGAGGCCCTCAGCGTTGGGCGCCTGGAACAGTCGGCGGCGGACGATCTCGAAGGATTCGTCCTTGCTTGAGGGGCGCCACTGGTCTGCGACACGGCGGATGACATTCTGGAGGCGTTCCAGAGCGAGCTGGCCGTTCGCGCCGCCGATCTCGATGTCGGTGCCGCTGCCGTCGGCGCCTGTGTCGGATGCCGGGATCGAGACGACCAGCATCACGCCGGGCACCGACTTCACGATCTCCGTGAGCGACTGGGCGAAGGTGAACTGAGTCTCGAAGGACCCGGCGGTGAGCTCCTTGTCTGTCACGAGTTGCCGAGCATAGGCGACCCATTCATCGATCAGGATCAACGCGGGGCCGTACGTTTGGAACAGCGTGAGCAGTGCGTCGCCAGGGTTGGTGCCTGCGGCATCATCCGCTGCGATGAGGTCGTAAGCCTCGCGTCCGCCGATCTGCCAGGCGAGCTCACCCCAGAGCGTGCGGACCTCGGTGCCGTCTGCCTTGACAATCGGCGACCCGGCCTTCAGATATGTGCCGACGAGTGCAACACGCTTTACCTTCAGGTCCTGAAGTCGTTCGATCCCCGCGGCGGCGACCAGCTCCTGCAGCTCATTCGGCAGGCGCGCCGCGTCTGTGCCGCTGAAGAGGTGGTAGAGCGCGAGCATCGAGTGGGTCTTGCCGCCACCGAAGTTCGTCTGAAGATTCACCACCGGGCTGGCGTTGCCATCCCCGTTCATGCGCCGGAGCGCACGCGAAAGCAGATCCCGCAGACCTTCGGTGAGGTAGGTGCGTGTAAAGAACTCGATCGGGTCGTTGTACTCAGTGCCCAACGCTTGACCGGTGTGCACGAGGTGCAGATCGGCCGCGAACTCCGAAGCAGTGAACTCGCCGCGCGCGACGTCGTCGTGCGGTCGAATGACCTCGCGCCACGGCCGCAACCCTGCGTCCGGCGTCGTCGAGACCACGCTGCGCTTGACCTGCTTGCGGGTCTGATCCTCGAACACTGTGCGCTGAAGGTCGATGCGCAGGCCCCGTACGTCCTTCGCGGAGTCCACAGCACCGACGGCCTGGAGCAGACGCTCCATCGTGTCGAGTGCGCGGGCCGTGTCATCGGAACTGAGCTTGCCAGCCTGGCCGTGCATGACCACATTGCGGATTTCGCGAAGCTCAGATGCGTAGCCCTGCTGGGCCCGCGACAATACGTCCTTGAAGTAGTAGCTCTTCTCCGTCAACGCCCGAAGCAGAACCTGGACGTCGTCCTTGTCTAACTGCTGGATGGATCGTCCGTTTTTGGCTGCATCCTCAGTCGCCCACTTTGCGGTCCATTCGGGTGTTCCGAGCCCCTTCGTCATGACCTCGTCGACGACATCCTCGAGCCCTTCGGCGAGGAGTCCAAATGCCTTGAAAAGTCGCTCCTGGTTATTGATCGCCATCGCTCAACCCTCCATGTCATCGAAGTCAAATGACTGCTGTGAACCCAGACGCGGTGCTATAGCGGCGAACTTTCGGGCTTGCTCGTTAAGATCGCCCCATGCGCCCACGAGGCCGTTGAATAGCCCCGCGTCCTTCGAATCTCTCTTCTTCTCGGCCTCGTGGAAAAGCAGGAAGCCAAGTTCTTTGACCGCGTCGAGGTTGACACGGGTCTGCACGGTCGGCATCAGCTCTGCAACCTTGTCAGCACCGTGCTTTGCCATCACCGCTGCCAGTCGTACGGTTGCTTCCCACACGCTGACACGGTCGTCGGTCGCCGCATCCCACGCACCATCGAGCGCAGAGGGCGCGAGCAGGCGCGCCTTGCCGCCCTTGGCTTCGAAGATGCCGCCACGCTCCAGCGCGCCGATCGATGTGTCTGAAGACCTTGCGAGCTGGTCAGCGATGCCGGAGTTCTCCTGACTCCAGCCGTACTGGCGATACCACTTGATTGCGAAACGTGTGTCGGCGTCGAAGTCGGATTCTTGGTCGCCGATGACCTCGTCGAGTGTCGAGTTCACGAGCACCAATGCGTCCTTCACGCTCATGTCAGACCCGTCTGCTTCGCGAACGCGCGAGAAGCGCGAGAACACAGCAATGCCGGGGCCGATTGCTGCTTGGGCTAGGTCGACCGGCGCGATCGTCCCTTGCATGAGCGTGCGTAGCGCCTCGGGAAGTTCCGACTTCAGCGCAGCTACGAAAGCTCGGCGGGTGGTCGCCGGCGCATCGGCGGGCCGCGGACGGCAGGCGAGCACGATCGACGAAGCAAGTGCGTTCGTACCGACGCTGATCATGCGACCGCCGCGTTCGCTGCGCATTGGCCAGGTTGCGGTGATCTCCCAGCCCGCCTCGATCAGCCCATCGAGTAGTGTGTGCCACCCAGTGGACGAAGTTCCTGAGTCGCGCGTGTCCTGCTGCTTGTAGGCGTAATACACGGTGAGCGGGACGGAGACGTTCGCTGTCGTGCGGATCCTTCTGAAAACCGAGTTGAAGCCGTCGATAAAGAACTGCTCGGCCCCAGTGCGGCCATCGTGGCGGTATGGGTTCGCCACGAGTTCTTCCGCCTTCGGGGTCAGCATCGTTCCGACTGTTTTGGACTGCACGCTAGAAAGCGAGCGTCGCAACCAGACATAGAAGAAGTCCGAGAGGTCTGAGTACCCGATGTTGTCGTAATACGGCGGATCTGTCGACACTGCCAACGAGCTGTAGTTGCGCTCCACGGCGTTGGCCTGAGTGGCGACGCCGAAGGAAGCAGCGGGCAGACGTTCTAGGGCCCTTGCTGTCGTGTCAACGGCAACTCCGACGTCGCCAGCCGCACGCGCGAACGGATTCACTTCAACGAAATCCCATGCCATCGGGATCGCTTGACGAGCGAAGAGGTTCCGGGCCTGATCCCGCCCGTTCGACCAGGTCACGAGTGCATTACTAAGGTCGGTAGTCCTGCTCACGCAGAGCGCAAGGTACGTCGCCACGGCGTCGGCATATGCGTCGGCGCCGACGCCCCCGTCTTCGAGGCGGTCGCTGCTCGCGCCCCCGGCTTCGAGCGCATCCGCAAGGACTCGTTCGCGGACCTCGGAGACGAGGTCGCTCAGCGTCGTGAGCGCCACCAACTGACGATTCGTGAACAGATCGGCCCACGTCGTGAGCCCATAGTTTGGAGTCTTGAAATCGCGAGGGTTCTTTGGCAGGTCGCCTTCCGGTGCGTCAGCGGGACGCGCGATATCAGCCGCCTTCACGTGTTCCGCAGTCGGATTGACGTAGTAGCGCCCGCGCGTAGCCTCAGCAACAACAGCGATGAGTTGGACCCCCATGCGACCTGCACGGCCCTCTTCACGGATGTATTTCAGGGACATCGGCGTGCCATCGCTGAGGGCGACGGCGCCTTGGCGGCCGACCGTGCCGTCGTCATCGCCCGCTGGTCCATCGGCATCGTGCCGAACTTCGTAGTGGACCTCCCGGTCGACAACCTTCGCGTGGACCCAAGCCTCCTTGCCCTTCTTCTTACTCAGCCACCACGAACGCACGAGCGGTACTTCGACCGGGTTGGCCGGGTTCGGGCTCTTGACTGTACGGGCCCAGATCCATGCGATGACGTTGTGCTCGGTGCCGCCCTCGGCCTTCACCTTCGGGTACATACCGCCGATGCGATTCTCGGCCTCGACGCGCATCCATTCGCCATAGCGGCGAACGTCCTCGGCTAGACCCTCGGCTCGTCTCCACCCTGTCCGTGTGCTGGCTGCCTCGGGAAACACAGGCGCGCGTCCAGCAAACTTCGGCGGGATCTCGATCTGAGCCTTGTTGATGAGCACGGCCAGCGGGTTCAAGTCGCTCGCGTGGGCTTCAAGCCCAAGGCGCTGGGCTTCCAGAGGGATGGCACCGCCACCCGCAAACGGGTCGAGTACGGCAGGCAGCTCACCGCCGTTGGACTTGCGAATCTCGTTGCGTGCTTGTTCGAGGAGTGTTTCGTCATTGCTGTTTTCCCAGACGACGAGCTTCTCGATGAGCGCGTGGAGTCGGGTGCGTTCAGCGTCCTGAGCCTCGATCGTCGGGAACTCGTCTGGACGTGATGCCGGGTCGTCGACGAGCTGCGCGAACAGAACTGCGCGGGCTGCAGCAAGAGGGCGACGGGCCCAGTACAGGTGCAGGGTCGATGGATGTCCATGCCGGATCGACTTCTCGCGGGCTGCTTCGGCGTTGATCACTTCGAGTGGTAGCGAGGTCTCTATGAGCTTCTTCTTGAACGTGGTCATTTGATGTCTTTCGGCGCGGGGCTGGAATCTGTGGCGGGCTGGGTCATCGCGGTCCCCCGCCGCGGTCCCAGTAGTCACGCCATTCCTCATTGAGGGAGCGGGTGGTGTCTGAAGGCTCCATGTGGCCGAACGCGTCAGTCACATAGCGGATCTGGTCATGGGCAGGCCCAACTGGCGAGACGCTGACCAGCGAGAGCCTGTGCCGCTCGCCCTGGGTCTGCGCGAAGGTGACCTCGTTCGTGGTGATGGTGAACGTGTCAGAACCGGCGATACGCCCCTTGACCTCGATGTAGAACTTGCGACCGTTGGCATCCGTTGACTGGATGTCGTAGCCGGGGTTGTTGCGAGCCATCTCGAGTGGTTTGCGACCTAGCGCTCGCTCAGCTGAAAGCGTTGCCTCGACTGCCCGGCGCTCCACCTCCTCGGTGTTCCGGGCAAACAATGCCTGATGCTCCTCCTCCGAGGCGAGCATGCTGCTGGGCACCACGAGAGCCATGCCGAGGACCACGGACGGGACGGCGACGACATTGGTGGCTTCGTCGAGCTCGCGCATCCGATGCTCGAGTCGGTCATCGAGCTGGCGCGAGCGCACGAGCGCAGTCTCGGCGCGAAGACGCCCGACCGTTCCGCCACGCTCGAGCGCGTCGAGACGGTTGTGCTCTCGATCCCAGTGGTTGATCTCGGCGAGGAGTCGCTCTTGCACCTGGGCACGGGTTCGAGCGGTCTCTATCTCCAACCGTGCCCTCACTTCGTCGATCCGAGGTTGGAGGCCGTGCCGGAACGCTTGGGCGCGGATGAGCTTCTCGTGGTTCGCCTTTGCCCAGTCGCTCGCCACGATCTCGCGGAGTTGCGAAGGTTCGTCGGGCTGGGGCCGGTCGTAGTCGAGGTACGGCGGAGCGGGCGAGACGGTGACTGTGCCGTCGCTCGAGTACTGCGGGTAGTCAAAATGGTGCGAGATGGTGTCGGGCTCGGGCGCTGTGTTCTGGAGCCGCTGCTCAACCGCGTACATCAGGGCTGGCTCAGCTGCCTGCTTGTCTCGTCTGTCGACGAGGACAGTGCCTCGCTTAAGGACGCTCCCGAGGTCCTCGATCGTCGCTTCGATCACCGCGTGAAGTAGCGGGTGGCCGGGAGCGATAAGTGCCGCCTCGGCCTTGCCGTCGATGCGCTTCTTGTCGAGTTCGAAGGTGATTCGCTCGTATTGCTCTGCGACCGGCGCCCACCTATTCAACCTCCGCGCGGAATCGACGACGCGGCTTGGGACGCGGGTGATCTCGTAGCGGCCCTTTTCTCGGCGACGGATCCTGCCGCCAAGCCGTTCGAGGGCTGGGATGAAGAACGCAGCAATGTAGCCGGGCTGGAGTTTGCGTTCGCGCGCTTTCTCCATGCGGGCTCGGACTTCTTCGAGGTTCAGAGCGCTGAACATTTCGGGGTGAAGGGCGCGCTCTTCGAGCATGTCGTCGAGCCCGTGCGAGACGCTGGCGTCAATGATGTGGTCGAGTTTCGCCTTGGTTTCGGGGCGGTCACCGTATCGGATCGCCTCGATCAACAGGTCTCTCAGGGAGCGCTCCTGGAAGGCGTCAGCGTCGCCGAGGACGTTGAACAGGCTTCCGTTGTAGGCGATCGACATTTGGTCGATCTTCGAGAGCAGCCGAGTGAAGACATCGCCTTCGCGGGTGTCTTTCGCGACCATGTTCCAGAGGTGGCAGACCTCACGCTGACCGATGCGGTGGATACGCCCGAAGCGCTGCTCGATACGGTTCGGGTTCCAGGGCAGGTCGTAGTTCACCATCAGGTGCGCACGCTGAAGATTGAGCCCCTCGCCCGCCGCATCAGTGGCGAGCATGACGACGGTGTCCGGGTCATGGGTGAACTGCTCGCGTGCTACCTTGCGATCCTCGCGCCTGGTCCCGCCATGGATCGTGATCACTGCATCGGCACGCCCGAGAAGCGAGGAAATCTTCGCCTGGAGGTAGTCGAGTGTGTCTCGATGCTCCGTGAAGATGATGATCTTCCGCGGTTCGCCCGAGCTTGCGTGCGTGAGCAGCTGTTCATCGAGGATCGCGCGCAGCTCGACCCACTTCTTGTCGTCGTCTTGGAGACGCACGCGACGCGCTGTGCGAATGAGGTCTTCAAGTATCGCGATCTCGGCGCGCAGCTCCGGGATTGTCTGGGCTGCCGTCGCGAGGTCGACGACCGCCTCAACTTGCTCCTCGAACCGGGCGCGTTCGTCTTCGGTGGTCTCGTCGTCGAGCTCTTCGAAGTCGTCGATAGACAGGTTCGGGAGCGCTGTCTCGGTGAAGTCCAGCTCTGTGCGACCAGTAGTCCACTGATCGATGTGCGAGGAGATGGTGGAGCTGTTTCGGGCTGCGTCGGTTGCTCGCTGCATATCCCGAAGCTTCGTCTCGAGTCGCTGCTGGCGGCGTTCGAGGGAGCGCAGGATTGCCTCGGGGCTGGATGCAAGTCGGCGTTGGAGCACGGTGAGAGCGAAGCCGACGTTGTTGCCGCGTTTCTTGTCGCCTTCGGCTGCGATGCGCTCGGCGCGTCCCATCTCCGTGCGCACGTAGTTGGTGACCTGCTCATAGAGGTCTCGTTCGGCGGGGCTGAGCTCGTACTCGACCGTGTAGGCAAGGCGCTCGGGGAACAGCGGCTTACCCTCGAAGGTGAGGAGATCCTCCTTCACCATGCGCCGCATCAGTCCGTTGGTATCGGTGCGGTGCACGCCTTGGCGGAACTGGCCCTCGAACCTGTCTCGGTCGAGAAGCGACATGAACAGCTGGAAGTCCTCTTCCTTGCCGGCATGGGGGGTCGCCGTCATGAGCAGAAAGTTGTGTGCGGTCTCAGACAACAGGCGGCCGAGACGGAATCGCTTGGTCTCGTCGACTTCTCCGGCCCACGACGAGTAGTGGGCCGACATCCGGTGGGCCTCGTCGACGATCGCGACATCCCATCTCACGTCCGACAGCTGCTCCATGAGATCTTCGCTGCGTGAGGCCTGATCCATCCGCACGATCAGGTACGGATGCAGGTCGAACACGTTGCGGCCTTCGGCATCATCGACCATCTGGCGGCTGAATACCTCGAAGCGAAGGTCGAACTTCTGGGAGAGCTCTTCCCGCCACTGCTCGACGAGGCCACCCGGAGCGACGATGATGGCCCGCTCGCAGTCGGACCGCAAAATGAGCTCTTTGAGGTAGAGCCCGGCCATGATCGTCTTACCCGCGCCCGGGTCGTCGGCAAGGAGGAATCGCAGAGGGATCCGTGGCAGCAGTTCCTCATAGACTGCGCGGATCTGGTGCGGCAACGGGTCAACGTCGGAGCTGTTGACCGCAGCCATCGGGTCGTAGAGAGCTGCGTACTTGATCCGCAACGCCTCGGCAGCCAGACGGAACTCGTCGGGGTCTCCGTCGAACGGGGGCGCTTCGTCATGCTCCCGCGCCAGCTCGAGTCGAGTGATATCGACGTCAGTCAGAGTTCGGGCGCCGCTCCGACCCGAGTCGTCCCGATAGAAGATCTCGAAGAGTGAAACGTCGATCGCGTCGACCGCGATCAGCGTGACTGCGCCACCGGGAACGAGCCCGCGGATGCGCTGGCCGGCACGCAACGCCGCTGGCGTCATCGTGGCTTCATCCACTTCGCTCCTCCTCCGATTTTGGGCAAGTCGATCAGGATACGTCTGGCCGCCGACATTGCGGCGACGAGTACGACTACTCGGCCGATGCGGCGTCTCCGCGGCGCACCCAATCGTCAACCTCACTCGTCTGGAACTTCCAAAGGCGACCGACCTTGTGAGCTGGCATCCCCTTGTCGGCGATCCAGGCGTAGATCGTGTCCTTGGTCACGCCCAGGTAGTCCGCGATGTCGTCGGCAGAGAGCCATGGTTCAGGCATGCGGACTCCTCGAAGCAAGTTGAACCGGATCTTTCCGGATATGTCCGAGACTAGCTGGTCGACGCGGCGCCGACGCGAGAGCAGCGCGACGGACTATTCGGGATCGACGTCGACGGCGACAATTCTCGCTTCGTGATGTTCGGGGCACAGCGTCGACACCCAGAGATGGATTACGTACTGAGCGCCGTCGGCTCCGCACTCCTCACAGGTTTCGATGCTCTCCCACTCGGCGGCACGGATCGTCTCGTTGAACTCTTCGTTGTAGTCGCTGGGATCGTCTGACGGAGAGGCATAGAACGACAGCGAACCGAACTTCGACTTGCATTGCTGCAGAACGTAGCCCGGCGCGATCGCGCTCAGGCGAGTGTCGAGTCGCGCGAGCAGCGGGTACCAGCCAGGGCTGACGTCGAGCACAGCCGGCCAGGCAGGAGCAATGCGGTCGACGAGGCGGCGCATCTCGGATGGGTAGTCGCTAGGTTCCATCGGCTTCTCGCTTCGCGTTCACGGAGAGGAGGCTCTCCTCCTGGTTCACTGATCATCTGCTTGTTGGTGGTCGACATCAGGTGTAGTCGTTGCATCCGACATTCCGTTGTCCAGTTGTCGTGATCCTGCGAGACGAACGAGCTGCCGTCGTCGAGACCTCTCGCGGAATGCTCGCCCGACGCGCAGGCTACGCGTGACACCACGGTCGAAACTGATGAGCCCGCGGCGACGCCAGTCAATGGTGACGTGGCCGCGGAAGCTGGCAACGGCTCGTCGGCGCTCCGTGAAATCAAGGCCGACCGGGAAAGGGCCCGGCAAGCCGTTGAGGTCTGGCAACAGGTAGGTAAAGAGCTCGGCGAACGTCGGTCCAAGCGTGGTGCGTCGACGAGTCTGAGCGATGAAGATCGCAGCGGCGAGGGCCCACTCATCGCCAGCGTAATCGTCGGTGAAGCACTCGAACATGTAGGTCCACGCGGCGGGCGGCGGTGTGTCGATGTCACGCCACCAGATCGGGTATGACTCGGGTGTCATTGCCTTGGTCACAATCACGGTCGCTGCACGGGCCGCGCCCGTGATGCGACCGGCAGTCATCGGGCTGGGCAGCACACGTGCAAGGAGAGGCGGATGAGTCCGGCGGAGGCGTTGATTGTTTCGTATGGCCTCCCGAATTATGCCATACGGATTAGGCCATACGGTCGTGATTCGATCGCGACGCTGGTGATGTGGCCCGCCAGAACGACAGCACTGACGATGAGTGGGCTACCTATGCTCAGCGTTTGGCCACCTCGCTCCGACGAGCGCGGGAGGACGCTGGACTCAGTCAGGAGCAGGTCGCGTACCGTGCCGGGCTGACTCGCTACACGTATCAGAAGTACGAGAAGGGCGAGTCGCGGCCAGGGCGCCCGGCGAACCCGACGCTGCGCACGATCCTTGCGCTCTCGCAAGTGCTCGACCTAGCGATCGAGCAGCTAGTTCCGGGAGACCCGCCAGATCTTCGGAGTCGTTGAGGAAGTCTGTCGGGCGGACGGCAAGTGTCCCAGGGATCTGGGATGATCAGCTCGGACGGACGAGGAGGCAGCCGTGGCACGTGACTACCCACTTGAAGAGCTGAGTCATCGCGCCTTCGAGCAGCTCACCGTGGCGTTGTCGCTCAAGATTCTCGGCGATGGCGTGGAGGCGTTCGGCTCCGGCCCGGATGGGGGTCGGGAAGCCACCTTCCACGGCCGCGTGGATTGGTCGAAGACTGATCCAGAAGATGATGGCGCGTGGGATGGTTACGTCGTAGTCCAGGCAAAGCAGGCTGAGAATCCGTCGAGCGATCCCAGTGTCAACCTTCGATGGCTCAGAACTCAAGTTGATGCCGAGTTGGACTCGTGGATGAACAACTCGAGTCGACGTGGACAGTTCCCGCGCTACCTGATTTTCGTCACGAATGTGCGCTTGTCGAGTGTCCCGGGATCGGGAGTCGACGCTATCAACAGCCACATCCGAAAGCGTTTGAACGAATCGTGGGCGAATGACAATCGCAACACGCTAAAGAAGCGCGGCCTCCATGACTGGCGCGTATGGCACCGGGACCAATTGAACGGATGGCTCACCGGCGACGCGAGCATCCGACAGGCGTTCAAGGGTCTGCTGACGGTAGGCGACATACTCGCGAGGCTCGGTGAGTTCTCCGGCGTGTTCGAGCCGGAGCAATTCGGCCCGGTACTTCGGGCACACGCGACCCGCACTCTCACTACAGAAAGGTGGGTTAGTTTTCGTGAAGCCGGTGGCTCGCACCGCGAGTCTGTCGAGAACGTGTTCATCGACCTCAAAGCGACGACGGCCAACAACGACGGGCCGGACAAACGGGATCACCCCGCTATCTCACTTGTTGAGGAGATATTCGAGCGGTCGGACATGGTGTTGAAGTCGTCCATGCTTGCAGGTTCTCGCCGACACGTCGTCGTGACAGGCCAAGCAGGTAGCGGAAAGAGCACTGTAACGAGATTTCTAACCCAGGCCTTTCGTGCCGCGTTCGCAGCTAACGAAGACCTCACGCCATCAGAGTCGGAAGTCGTCGACGGTACTGCCGCGGCACTCAAGCGAATTGGCATCGCCAATCCCCGTGGCAAGCGCTGGCCGATGCGAGTCGATCTTGCTGAGTTCGCTGACGCACTCGGACCGGATGGGGGTATTGACCTCCTGCGCTGGCTCAGCGACCGCGTCAGTAGCCGCGCTGGCCTGGATATCAAGCCGCACACCTTGAAGCGTTGGCTAATGCACTGGCCGTGTGTGATCATTTTTGACGGCCTCGATGAGGTGACTGCGCCAGAGGTTCGCCCACGAGTTCTCGACGAGATCACTCAATTCGTTGAGGAAGCGGAGAGGGACAACGCTGACCTCCTCGTGATCGTCACGACCAGGCCGACCGGGTACACAGAGCAGTTGATGCCAACGCACTTTCAGCAGTTCGATTTGGCGTATCTCGATGGCATCGAGGCGGTTGAGTATGGGCGCCTGGTGACGATGCGCCGGCTCTCTGACGATCTGGATCGCCGTGATCAATTGATTCGATCGTTCGAAAAGCAAGTAGGAGTTCCAGCGATGCTTCGCTTGATGAAGACTCCACTTCAGGTCCTGATCATGACGATCATCCTTGAGCGAGTGGGTGTGCTGCCTGCGGATCGGTTTCAGCTGTTCTCTCGGTACTTTGACACGATTTACGAGCGCGAATCAGCAAAGAACACCAACCTGGCTCCGCTGCTTACACAACAGCGGTCGCTCATCGTTAACGTGCACGAGGCCGCAGGCCTCAAGCTGCAGCTGCAGAGTGAGCACTCCGGCGATGCTCGAGCGGTACTTTCGATGGTCGATCTGCGGGGTCTGTTGGAACTTCGCCTCGAGGAACTAGGACACGGACCGGGGCTCGCGCGCGACCGGATCGCCGATCAGGTGATGCAAGCAACCACAGAGCGGTTGGTTCTGCTCGTGCCGGTCGAGGACGACAGCGTTGCCTTTGAGATCCGCAGTCTGCAGGAGCTGATGGCAGCACGCGCTCTGGTGAGCGCGCCGGACAACATCTTGCGCGAGCGCCTCATCATTACCGCCCCGAGCCCGCACTGGAGGAACACGTGGGTGTTCATTGCGGGCGCCATCTTCGCTGGAAGCGCTGACCATCTCCGCGAGCTCGTGATTGACGTCGTCGAGTCGGTCGATCATGGACTGGACTGGGCTGGATGGTTGTGCCCGATCGGGCCGGACATTGCGGCTGCGCTTCTTGATGACGGGCTTGCCGTTCCCACACCAAAATGGCATCGCCGATTGGTCGGCGTTGCTTTGCGCGCAGTTGCCGGCGCAGTTCCGCTCGATCTTCGTGGGATCGCAACCGGATTGGCTGCTTCTGCCGCGACCGACGATGGCTTGCATATGCTCATTCGCAATGAGCTTAAGCTGGCGTTGGCAGGCACCCCGAGGGCGTCCGTGACTGGTGTTTTCCTGCTCGTGCACAGTCGACTCGCGAACGAAGTTCCTCAAGCAGCATTGCGCGCAGTAGAGGCGAACGGCGACGGAAGCGTCAGGCCGGCAGCGGTGGGAGCCGCGCTTCGCGCGAAGCTCTTCACCTTGCCCGATGCTTCTGGAGCGGAGTCCGCATTGGCGCCTGTGCTTGCTGAGGTGGACGACTTGCTGGTTCCTGCGTACGGGAGCCGCGAGATCGGTGTCGCTGGGCCCACTCGATCTCTTCCCTCGGACGGAGAGTTCGTCTCTGCAGTGGACGACCCAGAACGGGGCGCGCTTCTTGAAATACTCATCGGGGCGCTCGACCCCGAAGACTGGCGCGCTGCGTATGGGGTGGCGATCGTGTACGGCACAGCCGCTTCACGGCGAACCATCGGTGGCCTGCTGGAGTAGGTCTGGCTCGGGACGCCACGGGCAACGTAGACAGCCGGCCGCGGTTCATCGGTCATGGCCAGAGGATCGCCTCATCAGCGTGACATTGCGTGTCGGGTCTTCGCCACGCAGTAGTTGGTTCTCGACGTGGAGCTCGGAGACCGCGGTCGCCGCAATCGTGAGCTGTGACTCAAGCTCCCGAATGCGTGCTCGCAACTTTCGCGCCTCGACACGCTGCTCGGTGAGTTTGCGTTTCAGATCCTCGACCTCCTTGTCACGCGGTCGTGCGTCGTCGGCGCGCAGCGACCATTCGTCGAGGACGGAGCGCGCGCGGTTCATCGTGGCGCGGCTCACTCCGGCCTCACGGTAGAGGTTCTCCTTGATCAGCCTTCCGTCGGTGCGCTCTGCTGTTCCTGCGAGCAGCCGCTCCATTGCCGCGCGCAGCTTCGCTTCCGAGTTAGTAGTTGGGTCAGACATCCGTGAACCTCCGGGTGATCTTCTGAACCGAGGCGAGTTCGGTCTCGAGTTGCTCACGGTTGTGTTCGGCCATCTTCCGGTCCCGAAGCTTTGCGAAAAGGTCGCGCTCTTCTGCGATCCAGATCGGTGCGTGTTCGTCGGTGATAACAGAATTTCCGCAGGTCGTCGGCTGACACCTATTCGGCACCATTCCTGCAGCCGTGGCCTCCGGCGGTAGTCCATCGAGACAGGCGGCCTGCTCCGGGATGCCGAGGCAGTGGTTAAGTGTGCCCCATCGCAGCGTGCTGAACCGATCGCGGAGGAGCGTCCGAAGCGTGCGCTCGTCCCCTACCTTCACCGCGCTGCGAGCCTCATCCTCGACTCGGCTGAGCCCGTCGCGGAACCGCTGTGCACCGGCGCCAGCGAGTTGGATTTCGTCGGTCGACCGCGTTGACCACATCCCGACAAGTCGCGTTGCGACGGCTTCCTGCAGTTCGTGCTCGAACTCGGCGGCCCATTCTGGTGTTTCGCTCGCATACCCGGAAGTGGTGCCGTTCGCGACGGCGCGACGCGCAGCGTGTTTCAGCTGAAGGCCGAGTGCGATCTCTCCATCTGGCTGTTGAGCGGTGATGACTGCCATCGTGCGCCGGAACATATGCGGCGAGAGGCGGAAGTCTGGGATCGGCTCAAGGCCGGAGTTCGGCCCGAGCGCGTTCAACTGCGAGATGAACTTCTTCAACTCGTCGTTACGATCGAAACGTTCGCCCTGAGTCCGTCGACTGGAAGCGAATACATCCTCGCCATGCGCGAGTTGCTCTGCGACCGCGATGGCCTGCGCAACGGGCTCAATGATCCACCAGTTCCGTGTGTGCTTGCCGCGTCGCCCCTTTCGCAGCTGTGACCTGACGGCAGGTGCCCCGTAGAACGTGGTGAGGGCGCCCTTCTTGATGCTGAGCAGCTCGGAGTCACGCATCATCGTGAGTGCCGCGCAGAAGACATAACAAGCGTTGCGCAAGATTTTCAGGTGGACCCGAATGGTCATGGGGTCGAAGCCATCGATCCACGGGCCATTACTTCCGTCGGCTCGTGTAACGACGCTCGCGCTAGTGGTGAGGCCTCCCGGCGTTGTTCTGGCGGCGCCGGTCTTCATCGCGTGCATGATGCGCTCGCGACGCGCGGCTACCGCGGGCTCGGCAGGACTGTGAAACAGCAGCTTGCTGTGGCCGTTGGTGATGAGGTACGACAGCAAGGTCCAATGAATCTCACCGTGCCGGAAGCGACCGAATGTGAGTCGGTGAAGTGGAATTTGTGGTTTCTTGCCGACGAGCCAGTCCTCGAGAGCACCATCCGGATCATGGACGCGAACGCGGTCCCCTGGGCCGCGGTTAAGCGCAGCCCACTCGGCTGCCGCGGCGAAGATGTCGTGCGAGAACACGTCGATGTACTGCCAACACGCTCGCAGCAGCGGCCACCAGACGTTTGGAGGGATCACCGGTGTGCTGAGCTCGTCGTTGTACCGCTGTCCGCTCAGCGCGATCGTCGTGGCGTCGCCCCATGGGCGGAAGCTGATGCCTCGCCCGGTGAGCGCCGCGTCATGCGAGTGTAGGTCGCGGACGCCGTCGACCGCGGCGCGTACGGTCGACGGAGCAATGGTGGTTTTTGCCTCGTCGAGAAAGCGATCGAGGTCCGCCTGTGTGAGCTGATGAAGCGGAACACTGGTGTAGCGGTCGGCGTGCCATGCCGCGAAGTGCTTCAATCCATCGAGCCGCGCACGAATGGTCTTCACGTGCACGGGGGTCGCGGGCCGATATATTCCGCGATCGCGAAGAATTCGATGGGAAGGGTTGAGGAGGGCGATGGCCAACTCGCGTGCGCGAAGGTTCCACTCGTTCCGAAACGAGCGGAACTGCAGAACAACTGAGTTCCGGCCGGCGGCGGGATTCCAGCCGAGGGCATACAGATCCCAGCGAAGCTCCTCGCCGAACTCGGGAATGGGATGGTCATGTTCAAGATGGCGGTTCTGGATAACCGGATCGTGAGTAGCCCACAATTCGCTGACGAACGAGGTGCCGATCGCAGCGGAGGTGGAGGCGGGGGTCACAGGTGTACACCTCTCTGGCTGATTGGGATATGAACTGTTGTTCCCAGTGCGGCGGACTCCCGTCGAGCATTCTCTCGGTCCTGTGGCGAGAACTCATTCAGGATGTATTCGATGTTCCGCAATTGCTGACCATGAAGGGCAGCGAACTGTGTCGGAGACATCTCCTTCTCATGATTGCTCAGGATCTCGCGATAGAGCAGGATACGTGGAAGGTGGTCTGCGAAGACGATTGCGTTCGGGCAAGCGAAACACATCGACGGCCGATGTTCGCACAGGCGACCATGTGGAGTGTGTGGAGAGCCGTACGGCGCGGTGCAGTGCGTCACATTCATAGACCGCTCCGCGGAGGTGCCCGAGGATTCCGCAGCCGCTGCATCGGCGAGAAGCCCGCTCGCGCCGTCCGCGACTATCTGGGCGGGGGCTTTCACGAGGATGGGGCCCCGAAGCCGGTCGAAGACCTGCTGTTGAGCCGCGTTGACCGCAGCGCCCGCTAGCACGTGCACAGTGGTCGACTGCGCATAGTGGCGCTGATAGACGGCGATACTGTGGTCGTCGCCTGCTGCGGCGTCCGCGCTACGCAGCACTGCCGCGCGCACGCTCTTCACAGTCTTCCGAAGTCGTCGTGCATCATGCGGCCGTGAGATCGCGGGAGCAATCGACGTCAACAGGTTGGCGAAGGGGCGTCCGTCGAACGTTTCCATCCGAACTGCGAGGTCCCGCCTCGCGCTTCGACGCACGGTGATGAAGAGCGAGTTGGCGAGCGTCGGGTCGTGCTCGCGAGCCTCTGTGCGTGCGTTTTCAGTGGCCGCAATCAAGCGCCGCACAAGGTCGCCCGCACGCCACCCGCTTTTCGCACCATCGTTGCCGGTGATGGGGCATCGCACGATGCGGCTCCGGTGCGCTCGCGCCTTATAGAGACGCACGCGCAACTCCTCGCCCGTGCGCGAGACATCGTCGAACGTGACCGTAGACCATTCTTCCGGAGCTGCACCGGTCTCGAGCTGCAAGAGAGTTCTGAACGCCACGAGGTCTTCGCTCGACGGATATAAGTACGAGAGGAGCCGTCGCATTACACGGTTGTTGCCGCCGTACGTAGTCGGACGGTCCTCGACAAATCTGGGATCGAGGTCATTTAGGAAGCCGCCGTGACTAGCGTTGATCACCTCACGCTCGATTGAGAGTTCGGGCGACCGGCCGAGGTGCCGAGCGCCCCAGACAATGTCGGCGGCGCGGGTCCACGAAGTTGTTCGGGGGTCTGCTCCTTCAGCAAGCAGCTGGCGCCCGATAGCGAGTCGCGTTTCGAGGCTCCTGATGCGAACGCGGCACGCGTCTCGGATCGCCAGTCGTTCTGCATTTGAGAACTCGTCGAGTGCCGTCGTTTCACCGCCGCGATGTAGCACTCCGCCACGTGCCCACCGGAGCAGTTGGTCGTTGAGATCGTGACCGGCGGCGGAGTGTGCCTTGATCAGCCGTCGGATCCGTCCTCCATATTTGTGCGGCATATTGCTCTCCGCTGTATAGTCTCCTGCTAGCCCCAGCTCCCATTCATGGAATGCTTCGATCAACGCTCCGCCCGGCGAGGAGAGCCCGACACCGCGTGGGCAGGAGGCGCGCAAGGCGCCAAGCAGCTTCACGATCGTTTGTCGGTACTGATACAGAGTTCCGTCTGAGAAGGTAAGCGAGCGACTCATGCTGACCAGCGCATCTGCGAGCTGCGCCGCGAGAACGGGGTGATGAAAGTCCAACGGGGAGATGGTGCCGTCGACCCTAGAGCGGAGCATGAAATGCATGCGACGCGGCGACAGATCTGGCGCGGTCATGTGGTGCGACGACCTGCGGTCACTGCTTCCGCGAAGGAAACCGTCTCATCATTCCAACTCTCGAACACGCTCTGCACGAGCGCGTCGGTGTCTTCGATGTAGCGCAGATAGATCATCGTCGTTGCAGGGTTTGAATGTCCTAGAAGACGTTGAACGGTGAGTCGGGGATTGATCGAGATGTGCTCTGACAAGGTCGCCGGCCCGACCGCACCGGCTCTGCGGTCGGCCTCCCGGGCCAGAGCAACATCCATCAGTCCCCTCAACATGATGACGGCGAACGTGTGTCGAAGATCGTGGGGGGTGATACGCGCCCGCCGTCCGCCGAGCTGATCGGGTGCCAATTCAAGAGCGCGCTGAGTCGCAGTCTCGAATGTGGCGTGCCAGGCGCGCAAGCTAATCGGAAGACCGCCCCGGCCGAGGAAGAGGCCTAGGGCCTCAAGCCCACCCTCCCGCTCCGCGACTGCGATTCGTCTGAGCTCGGGTGGGAATAGATGCATCCGCCAAGTAGAACGTTTCCCCTCCCTGCGGCCGCGAATAAGCCCCGCGGCAGTGTCGACTTCCTCGACGACGAACAGTTCGGAGCGTCGTGCCCATAATGAAGCGACCGACCGGCGGGCGACGGAGCGCCGCTCGGTCTGCCGGTACAGATCCACTACGCGAAGCGTCGAGGCGGGGACGGAGACGCGTCTACGCTTCTGATACTTCGCACAGACCTCGAGCAGTACTGAGGCGCCCACGGCACTGGCGGTCGGAAGCTCAGCGTCAAGCAACGTCGAGAACTCGGAGACCCGCATGCCAGTCGTCACGGCGAGTTCGGCACCAGCTCTCGACCGCAGCGGGGAGCGGCCGCGCCAGCTCGGGTCCATCGAGCCGGTCGCATCGCGCCCGGAGAGGCCGACGTCACGGAACGTCTCCCACTGGGTTCTGTTCAACGGCCTGATGTCCGGATCACTGTGCCATCGATTGCTGAGCGCAGATGATCTCCCGATCGTTATCCATGGTTCTCGCTGCAACACGCCTGTCTGTAACAGCAGCTGATAAATGCCTCGAATCACGACGACTTCGCGCCGCCACGTAGCCGGCGAGACGGGACGTTGAGACTCGTTCAAACGCCACTCCCGGTACGCGATGATGTCATTCGTGGTCGCGTGCACCACGTCAGTGCCACGGGCGTCGAGATAGGACGCGAATCTGTGCGCGTCGTACCCGTAGTTGCGCACGGTGGATCCTTCTGTGGCTGCGCCAACGATCCGGAAGTACGTCAGCCAGGGTTCGACCGGGTGCCAGCGGTCATCGAGCAGGAGCGGCATCCCATTCGGAATCGAGTTCGTCGACTCGTAGGTCTCGCGGGTGAGATCGTCGGGGGCGATGGACGCCGCGATACGGCGGTCGACGAAACGCAAATGCATAGTTCTCCGAGGGTTCAGTTGGTGGTCAGTTGAGACACTGACAAAACCTACACATAACCGCCTGCGGGTCGGGGAACTTCCTGGTCCCTGTGCTGGAGCGGAAGCTTGCGGCTGTCCAGGCGCGCCATGGACGCAGCGAGTTCGAGAAGCGTCACTACGCACTGTTCGCGCTGATGTGCATCTACGGCATCGAGCTCCTCGCTGATAACGCCGCCGAATGTCGCGAAAATCTGAAGGGTACTTTCGCCCGGTATCTGAGGATCGATGTGGCTCCCGGGCCGTTGCGCGATCAGCGCAGCGCTTCGTGGTCGTTGAGCGAGCGGAGCGAGACGAAACGCACTGACGACGCCGACTGGCTCGACGCAGCATCCGCCGTGCTCGAGGCGAACATCATTCAGGGCGACGCGCTGGCGATGACAGCCGCAACCGGTGAGCCGATCGAATTCCCGGAGTGGGGCTACCTCGGCCGGGGCAAGTTCCAGCGCCGTGACTTCCTGTTCGACAACCTCGCACAGCGCGCTTCGGCCTCGGAAGGACTCTTCGCGCATTTCGAGGAGCACGAGATCTTCACGCCGGTGCGGAGTTATCCGGCGATGACCGTGAAGGACCTCGTTGCCTTGCCGGTCGTTGAGCGAGCGAAGCGAGACGAAACGCCATGACTGAACAAGCAGCTTTCGCGCTCCGGGGTCACAACCCCGATGTCCTGACCTGCATCGCGAACCTCTCCAATGACGAGGTCTTCACTCCGCCAGAGTTCGCGAATCAGATGCTCGACACGCTGGAAAACGCGTGGGCCGAGTCGAATGACGGCGCCTCGATCTGGGCCGACCCGAACGTGACGTTCCTCGACCCGTTCACGAAATCGGGCGTCTTCTTGCGCGAGATCACTCGACGGCTGACCATCGGACTCGAGTCGCAGATCTCGGGTCTCGAAGAGCGCGTCGACCACATCCTCACCAAGCAGGTGTTCGGCATCGGAATCACGCGACTGACTTCGCTGCTTGCACGGCGCAGCGTTTACTGCTCGAAGGATGCGACCGGAGAACACTCGATCGCGAAGAGCTTCGATCGTGACTGGGGCAACATCTGGTTCGAGCGGACCGAGCACACATGGACCGGTGGAACCCGGAAGCATGACCTGCTGGACGCAGACGGTTCACCGGTTGTCATCGGAAGGCGGTGCAGATTCTGCAGCGCCTCAGAAGACGAATACTCCCGTGGCTCTGGTCTTGAATCCCATGCGTACGCCTTCATCCACACAGACAACATCGAGGCTCGGGTCAACGAGCTGTTCGGAGCCGACATGCAGTTCGACGTCATCATCGGAAACCCGCCGTACCAACTCGACGACGGCGGGTTCGGTTCAAGCGCGGCGCCGATCTATCAGCTGTTCGTGGAGCAGGCGAAGGCTCTCGGGCCGAGGATCCTGTCGATGGTCATCCCGGCCAGGTGGTACGCGGGGGGAAAAGGGCTGTCTGAGTTCCGTGCGGCCATGCTGCAGGACCGTCGCATGAGGGTGCTCGATGACTATCCCAGCACAACGGATGTCTTTCCGGGTGTGAACAACCGTGGAGGCATCTGCACGTTCCTCTGGGAAGACGGCTCCGACGGTGATGTTCTCGTCCGTACCCACGAGGGGGGTCAGGTCATCTCGGAACTGTCGAGGCCCTTGCTCGAGCCAGGAGCCGACACATTCATCCGCTACAACGAGGGCCTGGAGATTCTCTGCAAGGTCGTTGCGACGGAGGGCGGTTCAACCACGGATGTATCCCTGCCTAGCAACGTCCGGTTCGCAGAGATGGTCAGCTCGAGAAAGCCGTTCGGCCTGGCTACGAATTTCACCGGGCATAACGACCGACGGCCCGAGGACCTCACGCTGTACAGAAACGGCGGCACAGCCTTCGTTTCCCGGGCGGACGTCACCGTGGGTGCGGCACTCATCGATACCACCAAGCTCTTCGTTTCCTATGCGAGTCCCGGAAGCGATGACTATCCGCACCTCGTTCTGTCCAAGCCCATCGTCGCGGGTCCCGGTGAGGTCGCAACGGAGACCTACCTCGCGATCGGGCCGTTTGCGAGCGACGCCGAAGCGCGAAACGCGGCCGCGTACATGGGGACGCAGTTCTTCCGATTCATGCTCACACTCCTGCGAATCTCTCAGCATGTGACGAGAAGCGTCTACGCGTTTGCGCCAACGCAGGACTTCACCCGCGCGTGGACTGACGACGATCTCGCGGAGAAGTATGGCCTCACAGCAGAGGACCTTGCATTCATCGCCCGGTTCGTGAAGCCGGTCGCATGGGCAGGGGCCTTCTCGTGAGTCGGAACGCAGAAGATCTCTTCCGGCCCAAGTCGAGCTCGCGCCTCCGCATCTACGCATACTCGATCGCTGACGACGCCCACGCAGGCCTGCTCAAGGTCGGCCAGACGACGCAGGACGTCAGGGCTCGCATCGCGCAACAGGTGAAGACGGCTGCGATCCAGAACTACGAGATCGTGCTCGATGAGCTAGCAGAGAAGCTGGACGGGTCGACGTTCAGCGACCATGACGTGCGGGCCCGGCTGAAGCAGAAGGGTTTCAAGAATCCCACGCTCGAGTGGATGGAATGCTCGGTCGACGACGTCCGCACCGCGATCGCCGAACTCCGTGACGGCGCGATCTATCAGGGATCGCATCACCTCGATTTCCCGCCCCGTGTGGAGCAGCGGGCCGCCGTGGACAAGACCTACTGGTATTTCCAGGACCGCTGGGCAGAAGACGCCGATGCGGTTCCGGAGTTCCTCTGGAACGCGAAGATGCGCTTCGGCAAGACGTTCACGACCTACCAGCTCGCGAAGAAGCTCGACGCGAAACGCGTCCTGGTGGTCACCTTCAAGCCGGCCGTCGAGCAGGCTTGGGAGACCGATCTGAAGAGTCACGTCGACTTCGACGGCTGGCAGTACATCTCGAAGACGACAGGGAGCGACCCCGCATCCGTCGATGCCGAGCATCCGCTGGTCTTCTTCGGTTCTTTCCAGGACCTGATGGGCACCGACAACGCCGGCAACTTCAAAGCGAAGCACAAGTGGCTCACCGAACTCGCCTGGGATCTCGTCGTGTTCGACGAGTACCATTTCGGAGCCTGGCGCGATGCGGCCAAGGAGCTGTTCGAAGGCGAGGAAGAGGCGAAGAAGGAGGAAGCTGCCGAATTCACGGCTGCTGAGCAGACCTTCGCTGAGGAACTCGAGGAGCAGGGAGCAGACGAAGACGCGTTCGTCCCGATCAAGGCGAACGCCTACCTCTATCTATCCGGCACCCCCTTCAAAGTGCTGAACGAGGGGCGGTTCATCGAGGAGCAGATCTTCAACTGGACCTATGCCGACGAGCAGCGCGCCAAGGGGGAGTTCGCGCGTCAGCATCCGGACCAGAAGAACCCATACGCGTCACTTCCCGAGATGCGCCTGTTCACCTATCAGATGCCAGACGAGCTGCTCGCGATCGCCAGCCAGGGAGAGTTCGACGAGTTCGACCTGAACGCGTTCTTCGAGGCCAAGGGCAGCGGCGCGGAAGCCGAGTTCGTACACAAGGACGAAGTGCAGAAGTGGCTCGACATCATCCGCGGCTCGTATCTGCCCACGCAGGTGGACGCGTTGAAAACCGGTGAGAAGCCTCCGTTCCCTTATTCCGATACGCGTCTGCTGCCGTACTTGCAGCATGCGCTGTGGATGCTGCCGCGCACAGCATCGTGCGCGGCCATGGCGAACCTGCTCGCCGAGAAACAGAACGTCTTCTGGCATGACTACACGGTCGTGAACGTGTCAGCCCCGGGCGTCGGCGTCGGGCTCGCCGCGCTTCCGCCAGTCACGGATGCGATCGGCAACGGACACGACACGAAGACCATCACGCTCACGGTCGGCAAGCTGACCACCGGGGTGACGGTTCCGCAGTGGTCGTCGATCCTCATGCTGCGTAACCTCCAGGCGCCGGAGACCTACTTCCAGGCCGCTTTCCGCGTGCAGTCGCCGTGGACGATCCGCAACCCGAATGGCGACGATCCGAACGCGGAGGAGATACTCAAACCGGTCTGCTTCGTCTTCGACTTCGCGCCGACCAGGGCGCTGAAGCAGATCAGCGAGTACGGGCTCGGGCTCGACCCGAAAGCCGACAACCCTGAGCGCGCTGTCGAAGAACTCGTCTCGTTCCTGCCGGTACTCGCCTACGACGGCTCGAACATGACGCAGGTAGATGCCGCCGGCATCCTGGATATGGCGATGGCAGGTACCTCGGCGACCCTGCTCGCCCGAAAGTGGGAATCCGCGGTGCTCGTAAACGTCGACAACGCGACGCTGAAGAAGATAATGTCCGACGAGAAGGCCATGGCCGCCGTCATGAACATCGAGGGCTTCCGCGCGCTGGGTTCGGCAGTGTTCGAGACCGTCGTGAACAAGAGCGAGGCGGTGTCGAAGACCAAGAAGGAGAAGGGCGACGACATCACGCCCGTCGAGAAGAAGGAACTGACTGCCGAGGAGAAGGAGTACAAGTCCAAGCGGAAGCAGATTCAGGAGAAGCTGATCAAGTTCGCGACCCGGATCCCCGCATTCATGTACCTCACCGACTATCGCGAGCACACCTTGCGTGACGTCATCACGAAGATCGAGCCGGGTCTCTTTCAGGCGGTCACGGGTCTCACCGTCGCCGATTTCGAGCTTCTGGTGAACCTGGGCGTATTCAACGCCGGTCACATGAACCAGGCTGTTTTCGCGTTCCGACGATACGAAGACGCGTCGCTGTCGTACACAGGAATCGAGTCGCATGAAGGATTGCGCCACTACGGGCTGTACGACACTGTCGTAGCGGTGGAGTCGTAGCGGCCTTCGTAAAATCGAGGGAGCCGCATCCGCGCTCGCGTGGGTCGGCTGACAAGCGGCGTCGGCTGTGCCGGGCACGTGGCTTGTGGCAGCAAATCATCGGACTGACCGTTCGAGTCCGAGAGCCGTGACTGTTATCTGCTCGTTATGTAATCATGGCTACGGTAGCCCCGTATTCAGCTTCGAATGTCGGAGGCCAGCGTCATGATGAACTATGGCAATCTTCTCCGAGATCGCGTCGCTGATCCCCACGCTGGGCGAGCGACTCGACGAGGGCGCCTGCCTGGAACAGGCGGTCACCCTCATGACGGAGATGACGGATGCCGAGGTCGTCGCGATCCTGCGCGAATCGGTCGCGGTCTCGCGATCCGCTGATCAGATCCGCGTCGTCGCAGCAGGGCTGATCGCAGAGCGCTCGACGCGCGAGGCCGGGCACTCAGGGCTCGCGCAATCGCAGGGGCACGGTTCGCCGGAGAAACTCGTTCAGCACCTCACGGGATCGACGAGAAGCGAGGCTGCGCGCGACGTACGCGTCGGGCGAGGGCTGCTCGATGGTGAGGGAGAGAGTGGCGGCGGGGCGGATGCTGGGCGTGCTGATGGCGGTGCGGGGGACGCTGACAGCGCCGGTGCTTCGGGAGGAGAAGGTGCGGCGGGCGCCTCAGGCTCCGAGCAGGTACCGCCCGTCTGGCACGCACCGCTGCGAGAGGCGATGCGTTCGGGCGTGCTGACTTCGGCGCAGTACGACGCGATCAGGCGCGGGCTGGGTGAGCCGCCCGCGCCCGCCGCTGACGGGCTGTCCGCAGAAGAGTTCGCGGCGATCGAGCGCGCCATCCACGATGCGTGGTCGGCAGCGGCTGAGCAGCTCGTGCGCGAAGCCGCCGAGCGCACCACCGAAGAGCTCAGCGGGGCGGCGCGGATGCTGCGCGATCTACTCGATCCTGAGGGGGCCGAAGCGCGTTTCCTGGCGCGCTACGAGAAGCGGATGTTCCGCACGTATCGCGATGCCGACGGGGTGCTTCGAGCGAGCATCGCGTTCGAAGACGAGGGTGGAGCGTTCGTCACAGCCATGCTCGATGCTGCGCTGCGGCCACGACGCGGAGGCCCTCGATTCGTCGACCCGGACGAGCAGGAGCGGGCAGCGGATCTCACCGCAGACTCGCGCACCAACGACCAGCTCGCGTACGACCTGCTGCTCGATGTGCTGCGCGCCGGAGTCCTCGCCGACGCCGAGAGCGTCTTCGGGACCAGGCAAGCCGGCGTCCGGCTCGTGCAGGTCGTCGACGCGTCGGGAACACGGGCGCCGGTCGCGCACACCGAAGACCATCTGAACTCCTTTCCGGCGGGCGTCGCCGCCCAGCACATGTGCGACAGCGGATTCGTGCCGGTCACGGTCGACTCCTGCGGCAATCCGCTCGACGCGGGCCGCGAGCAGCGGCTCTTCACTCCCAAGCAGCGCATCGCCCTCGCGATCAGAGACGGCGGATGCCGGTGGCGAGGCTGCGATCGCCCGGCCTCGTACTGCGAGGCGCATCACATCGACGAATGGGCGGCGGATCGCGGCCGCACCGACATCGACCGCGGGATACTCCTGTGCCGTTTCCATCACATGCAGTTGCACCACGGCGGCTGGCGCATCACCCGCGACGGCAAGGGCGACTTCGTGCTGCACCAGCGCGAGGGGGAGAGCTACGTGCTGCATCAGCGAGCCACTTTGGCCTACGCCTGGTCGGGGATCGATCCGCCTCCTAACCGATTCAGGCCCGCCGCCTGAGGCGGGCGGATCCCGACGCACGGATGCTGACGCATCGAAGAACTTGTTCCGGGCGAGCAGGCTTGCCCTGTTTCGGCTGCGCGTGACCGGAGGCGCGAGGCGCGAGGCGCACGTGCGGAAGGCCCAGCTACATGGTTCGCTCCCCGCCACCCGGTAACGTGCGCTCCTCATGCTCCCACTCACAGCCGAGCGACTGCCGCCCGAGAGCATCCGCACCACCGCCTGAACGCGCTATGCCCACGGCGAACACGGGCATACAGCATCCGCCCGGTGGTTACTCTCGATGTATCAGCGCTTCGACCCTCCGTGTCCCGGCACCCGGAATGCGAGGAACGAACCAAGGAGTCAACAATGTTCGAGAGATTCACGGACCGAGCCCGTCGAGTGGTCGTCCTCGCCCAAGAAGAGGCGAAGATGCTCAACCACAACTACATCGGCACTGAGCACATCCTGCTCGGCCTCATCCACGAGGGCGAGGGCGTCGCCGCCAAGGCGCTCGAAAGTCTCGGCATCTCCCTTGACGCCGTCCGCGAGCAGGTGCAGGACATCATCGGCCAGGGTCAGCAGCAGCCGACCGGCCACATCCCCTTCACGCCGCGCGCCAAGAAGGTGCTCGAGCTCAGCCTCCGCGAGGCCCTTCAGCTCGGCCACAACTACATCGGCACCGAGCACATCCTGCTCGGCCTCATCCGCGAGGGCGAGGGTGTCGCAGCCCAGGTGCTCGTCAAGCTCGGCGCCGACCTGAACAAGGTCCGCCAGCAGGTCATCCAGCTGCTCTCCGGCGCACCCGGGCGCGAGCCCGCAGCCGTCGGCGCCCAGACCAACGACTCGCCGGCCGGCGCCCAGGGCGGATCGGCCGTGCTCGACCAGTTCGGCCGCAACCTGACCCAGGCCGCCCGCGACAACAAGCTCGACCCGGTCATCGGGCGCGAGAAGGAGGCGGAGCGGGTCATGCAGATCCTCTCCCGCCGCTCCAAGAACAACCCCGTCCTGATCGGCGAGCCCGGCGTCGGCAAGACCGCCGTCGTCGAGGGCCTCGCGCAGGCCATCGTCAAGGGCGACGTGCCCGAGACGCTGAAGGACAAGCAGCTCTACTCGCTCGACCTCGGCTCGCTCATCGCCGGCTCCCGCTACCGCGGAGACTTCGAGGAGCGCCTCAAGAAGGTCACCAAGGAGATCCGCACCCGCGGCGACATCATCGTCTTCATCGACGAGATCCACACCCTCGTGGGTGCGGGCGCCGCCGAGGGCGCGATCGACGCCGCCAGCATCCTGAAGCCGCTCCTCGCACGTGGCGAGCTCCAGACCATCGGCGCGACCACGCTCGACGAGTACCGCAAGCACTTCGAGAAGGATGCTGCGCTCGAGCGCCGCTTCCAGCCGGTGCAGGTGAACGAGCCGACGCTGCCGCACGCCATCAACATCCTGAAGGGCCTGCGCGACCGCTACGAGGCGCACCACAAGGTGCAGATCACCGATGGCGCCCTCGTCGCCGCGGCGAACCTCGCCGACCGTTACGTGTCCGACCGGTTCCTGCCCGACAAGGCGATCGACCTGATCGACGAGGCCGGCGCCCGCCTGCGCCTCAGCATCCTGTCGTCGCCGCCCGAGCTGCGGGAGTTCGACGACAAGATCGCCGCCGTCCGCGAGCAGAAGGAGCTGGCGTCCGAGGAGCAGGACTTCGAGAAGGCCGCGTCGCTGCGCGACGAGGAGAAGAGCCTTCTCGCAGAGCGCCTGCGCCTCGAGAAGCAGTGGCGCTCGGGTGACGTCTCCAGCCCTGCCGTGGTCGACGAGGGCCTGATCGCCGAGGTGCTCGCACAGGCCACCGGCATCCCGGTCTTCAAGCTCACCGAGGAGGAGTCCAGCCGACTCGTCTTCATGGAGAAGGCCCTGCACCAGCGCGTCATCGGTCAGGAGGAGGCGATCGCCGCCCTCTCCAAGACGATCCGTCGTCAGCGCGCAGGCCTCAAGGACCCGAAGCGCCCCTCCGGTTCGTTCATCTTCGCCGGCCCCACGGGCGTCGGAAAGACCGAGCTCGCCAAGGCGCTCGCCGAGTTCCTGTTCGACGATGAAGCGGCGCTGATCTCCCTCGACATGAGCGAGTTCGGCGAGAAGCACACCGTCTCGCGTCTGTTCGGAGCCCCTCCCGGATTCGTCGGATTCGAAGAGGGCGGCCAGCTCACCGAGAAGGTGCGCCGCAAGCCGTTCAGCGTGGTGCTGTTCGACGAGATCGAGAAGGCCCACCCGGACATCTTCAACTCGCTCTTGCAGATCCTCGAAGAGGGTCGCCTGACCGACGGTCAGGGTCGCGTGATCGACTTCAAGAACACCGTCATCATCATGACCACCAACCTCGGTGCTCGTGACATCGCCGGTGGCCCCGTCGGCTTCCAGATCGAAGGCAGCAACGCCACGACCTACGAGCGGATGAAGGGCAAGGTCAACGAGGAGCTGAAGCGCAACTTCAAGCCCGAGTTCCTGAACCGCGTCGACGACATCATCGTGTTCCCGCAGCTGAACAAGGAGGAGCTGGTGCAGATCGTCGATCTGTTCACCAAGCGCCTCGGCGAGCGGCTGCTCGACCGCGACATGACGATCGAGCTGTCGACCGCAGCCAAGGAGCGTCTCATCGAGATCGGGTTCGACCCGGCCCTGGGCGCCCGCCCGCTGCGCCGCGCGATGCAGCACGAGGTCGAGGACCGTCTGTCGGAGAAGATCCTGCACGGCGAGCTCACCTCGGGTGACCACGTCAAGGTCGACGCCGAGAACGGCGAGTTCGTGTTCGAGCACGGCCCGCGCGGCGAGAAGGTCGCGGTCGGCGTGAACACCGGCGGCGAGATCTCGGCCACCCCCGATCTGGCGGTCGCCAGCGGGGAGTGACCCGGAATCACCGGATCGAACGGGGCGGATGCTGACGGCATCCGCCCCGTTCGTCGTATCCGAGGAGGGGACGTGGTGCGCCACCCCGCTATCCACCTGCCACCACCGAACGAACGTCGGGAACCTGGTGGCGGGTCGAGAAGGTGGTGGCGCGCGGGATCCGCCGACCGAGGCGAGTGCGGCGCAGCATCCTGGCAGGCGCCGGGATCTAGGCTTGAGTACGTGAGCGACTACATCGTCCGTCCGGCCCGCAGCACCGACATCGTCGGCATCCGAAACCTCCTGCAGCCGATGGTCGAACGTCGCATCCTCCTCGGCAAGGACCTCGCGGTGCTCTACGGCGCCGTGCAGGAGTTCGTCGTCGCCGAAGCCGACGGCGAACTGATCGGATGCGGCGCGCTGCACGTGTTCTGGGAGGACCTCGGCGAGGTCCGCACCCTGATGGTCAGCGACGAGTGGCTGCACCATGGCGTCGGCCGGGCGATCGTCGACCGGCTCGAAGAGCACGCCAAGGACCTCGGTCTCAGCCGGCTGTTCTGCCTCACGTTCGAGACGGAGTTCTTCGGCCGCCGCGGCTACACGCCGATCGGCGAGCAGGTCGTCGACTCCGATGTGTACTCCCAGCTGCTGCGCAGCGGCGACGCCGGTGTCGAGGAGTTCCTCGACCTCGCGCACGTCAAACCGAACACGCTCGGCAACACGCGGATGCTCAAGAAGCTCGGTTAGCCTGGAGGAATGCCCCGCCGTTCCGCCGCCGTCTATCGCCGTCGGCGGCTCGCCCTGCTTCTCGCGCTCATCCTCGTCGTCGCCGTCATCGGCACCTCGACCTGGCTGCTGATCGCCAAGCCCTGGGCTGACGCGGCCGAGACCGTCGAGACCCCGACGCCCACCACGTCGGTGACCGAGACGGCATCACCCGACGCGACCAACTCTGCCAGCGCCAGCGCCAGCGCCGAGCCGACCTCCGAGGAGACCCCCGGGATCGTCGCGTGCGAGGCGAAGGACCTCGTGGTGGAGGCGCTCACCGACGCAGACACCTACGAGGCGGGCGTCCTGCCGCAGCTGTCCATCAGGCTCACCAACAACGGCGCGACCGATTGCACGATCGACGTCGGCTCGAGCACTCAGGTGTTCACCGTGTCGAGCGGCGACGACGTGTGGTGGCGCTCGACCGACTGCCAGCAGAACCCGAGCAGCATGATCGCGACGCTCGCGGCCGGAGCCACGGTCGAGAGCAAGACGCCGGTCACCTGGGACCGCACCCGCTCCAGCGTCGAATCCTGCGCGTCCGAGAACCGTCCGCACGCCCCGGGCGGCGGAGCCTCGTACCACGTCGACGTGCAGATCGGCGGGTTCGAGGGAACGGTCTCGAAGCAGATCCTGCTGTACTGACGCCGAATACCGTCTCGTACTCAGAATTGGTGCCCACAGCATCCGTTCTTTGGGATACCATTGACTTGGCTCTCTGAACATGCGGCATCATGCCATCCCCAGTGGCGTCGACTTACAGCGTCCCCAGCGCTTCGACACCGCCGCTCGAGAGTCCAAGGGCCCTCTCGAGTACCCCAGTCCCCAATGTGGGACTCGAGAGGGCCCCAACTCTATTCAGGCCCGTTTTTCGCGCGTGGCCCGATGAGCCGTGAATAAGCTTGAGTCATGGCAGCGAAGAAGGCGAAGCCCGGCAGCAAGAAGCCGGCACGTGAGGATTTCCGATCGGATGCTCTGGCCGCCGCGTTGGAGAAGAAGGATGTCGCCGCGGTCGCCTTGGCCCTCCGCCACGGCACCACGGTCGTTCCCCTGGTCAAGCCCGGCGCGCGTGACAATCCGCTCGACACCGGCGAGGTGTGGACCTACCGGGATTCCAAGACCGGCGACCTCGCGCTGCTGCTGTTCAGCGACGCGAAGAACAAGCCCGACAACCTGCCCCCGGGCGTCGGCATCTACACGGCCGACTGGCTGAGACAGTTCCTCGCCACCCACCCCATCACGACGGTGTTCCTCGACATCGCCGGCCCGCATCCGATGCAGGCGTCGCCCGAGGAGCTGCTGAAGGCGCTCGACGCCTGAGCTTCGGGCCGGATCAGAACGGCGGGATGTCGTCTTCGTCGCGCCGCTGCGTGCTGCGGGAGCGCACGTCGCCCAACGCCGCACGCAGCGTCTTCGAGCGATCGTCGATCACCTGCTCGTAGCCGAGGCGCTTGGCCTCGGACCGGCGCTGAGCGAACTGCGTCACAGGGCGCACCTCGCCCGCGAGGCTCAGCTCGCCCACCGCGGCGACCGTGCGGGGCACCGCGCTGTTGCTCAGTGAGCCCGCCACCGCGATCGCGATCGCGAGATCCGCCGCGGGCTCGGTGAAGCGCACGCCGCCCACGGTCGAGACGTACACGTCCTGATCGCTCACCTTGATGCCCGCGCGGCGCTCGAGAACGGCGAGCACCATCGCGACGCGCGATCCGTCGAGACCGTGCACGACCCGCCGCGGGTTGGGCGCCGTGGTCCTGATGGTCAGCGCCTGCACCTCGACGGGCATCGCGCGACGCCCCTCGAGTGCGATCGCCACGCACGTACCGGGTTCGGTCGCCCCCTGCGAGAGGAACAGGCCGGAGGGGTCGGGAACCTCGGCGATGCCGTCGCCCGTCATCTCGAAGCATCCGACTTCGTCCGTGGGGCCGAAGCGGTTCTTCAGCGCACGCAGGAACCGCAGCGACGTCTGCCGATCGCCCTCGAAGTGGCACACGACGTCGACGAGATGCTCGAGCACCCGAGGGCCGGCGACCTGGCCGTCTTTCGTGACGTGACCGACGATGATGATCGGCAGCCCGCGCTCCTTGGCGATGCGGATCAGCGTAGACGCGACCTCTCGCACCTGGCTGGGCTGGCCGGCGGCTCCGTCGATGAGTGACGATGCGACGGTCTGCACCGAGTCGACGATCACGAGCTGGGGCTGCACTTCGTCGATGTGCCCGAGGATCGTCGCGAGGTCGGTCTCGCTCGCGAGATACAGCTCGTCGTGCAACGCACCCGTGCGCTCGGCGCGGAGGCGCACCTGCGCGGGCGACTCCTCGGCGCTCGCGTACAGCACCCGTCGCCCGGCGTTCGCCGCCTTGGCGGCCACCTCGAGCAGGAGCGTCGACTTGCCGACGCCGGGCTCGCCGCTGAGGAGGATCGCGGCCCCCGGGACGATGCCGCCGCCCAGCACCCTGTCGAACTCGCCGACCCCGCTCGTGCGGCGAGGCGAGTCGATGGTCGTGATCTGCGTGATCGGGCGAGCGGCCCGATCGGATGCCGGTGTCACCGCCGTCACGCGCTGGAGGATGCCGGTCTGGGCGCCCTGCTCCTGAATCGTGCCCCACTGCTGGCACTCGCCGCATCGGCCGGCCCACTTCGCGGTCGTCCACCCGCATTCCGTGCAGACGAAGGCAGGGGGAGCGGGTTTGCGGGCGGCCATTCCCCCAGGCTAGTGGCGGTATCAGACACGGGATCCGACCTGCCGGGTGACGCGACATCCGGCGAGATCCGATCGGCGTCGCTTGCGCTGTCGTTTCGCGCGTCGCGCGGCAGCTTCCCTCTCGCGCTGCCGAAGCTTCGACAGCACGAGAGGAGGCGAGCAGCGCGATGCGGAGATGGACAGCGCGAAGCGCGGACAGGCGCCGCCGGTGAGGTGATGCACGCGCGCTATCGGCGGAATCCGACATCCCTATCGCGGAACGGCATTATTCACGGCCCAACAGGCGAATCCCGGATGATGCCCAGAACATAATGGAGACATGGCCAGCGCCGGGCCCGTCTGCGGGCCGATCTCGAGCTTCTCCAGAGTGCAGATCCTGCACCTGGTGCAGAGCCGAGCCGATCGCACGATCGGCGAGCTGTGCGAGGCCACCCGTCTGCACGCGAACACCGTGCGCGAGCACCTGCAGCGTCTGATCGACGGCGGCTACGTGATCGCCCAGGTCGAGCACCGCGCGACCCGGGGCCGCCCGCGCACCCTGTACAGCGCGGCCACCGGCGCACCGGGCGCATCCAGTCCCGTCGCCCGCGAGAAGGCGAAGGCCGCGGCGGTCCGTGGCGACATCATGAGGCGAATCGTGCCCGGCGCGGCATCCGATCTGGGCCCGGCCGCCGACAACCAGCTCGACGCCCTGATCGAGCACCTCGAGGAGAGCGGGTTCGAGCCCGTCGTCGACGACGGGCACCTCACGGTCGACCTCACCCCGTGCCCGCATGCGGCGGCGCGTCCGGAAGACCGCCCGGTGCTGTGCCGGGTGCACCTCAGCCTGATGCAGGGCGTGCTCGCCGAAGCGGGCGGACCGCTCACGGCGGCGTGCGTGAGCGGCGAGCAGTCGGAGTGCACGGTTCATCTGAGCGACACGCGAGTCCAGCTGGTGGATGCAGGAGGAGTGACACATGGAATGGCTTGATCCGCTGATCCTGAGCCGATGGCAGTTCGGCCTCACCACGGTCTACCACTACCTGTTCGTGCCGCTCACGATCGGAATGGTCACGGTCGCGGCGATCTTCCAGACGGTGTGGGTGCGCACGGGCAAGATCGAGTACCTGCACCTGACCCGCTTCTTCGGCAAGATCTTCCTCATCAACTTCGCGATGGGCGTGGTCACCGGCATCGTGCAGGAGTTCCAGTTCGGCATGAACTGGTCGGACTACTCCCGATTCGTCGGCGACGTGTTCGGCGCCCCGCTCGCCTTCGAGGGCCTGTTCGCGTTCTTCTTCGAGGCGACGTTCATCGGGCTGTGGATCTTCGGCTGGGACAAGCTGCCGCAGAAGCTCCACCTCGCCACTATCTGGTGCACCGCGATCGGCAGCATCCTCTCGGCGTACTTCATCATCGCGGCGAACGCGTTCATGCAGAACCCGGTCGGCTACGTCTTCAACCCTGAGACGAACCGCGCGGAGCTCACCGACTTCTGGGCGCTGCTCACCAACCCCGTGGCGCTCGCGGCTTTCCCGCACACGATCTTCGGCGCCTTCATGTTCGCCGCCGGCGTCGTGATCTCGGTGTCGGCCTGGCACCTCGCCCGCAAGCAGCACGAAGAGACGATGCGCAAGTCGCTGAAGTTCGGACTGTGGGGGATGCTGGTCTCCACCGCGGGCGTCGTGCTCTCCGGCGATCAGCTGGGGCTCGCGATGTACGCGGCGCAGCCCATGAAGATGGCGGCCGCAGAGGCGACGTTCAACACGGTGTGCGGCGCCGACGCATCCTTCAGCCTGTTCACCCTGGGGACGCCCGACGGCACGTCCGAGCTGTTCTCGATCCGCGTGCCGTATCTGCTGTCGCTGCTGTCGACGCACTCGCTCGACGAGTGCGTGCACGGCATCAACGACCTCAACGCCGAGTACGCGCAGACCTTCGCCGACATGGGCATCACGAACTTCGCGCCGGTGTTGTGGGTCACCTACTGGGCGTTCCGCTGGATGATCGGCCTCGGGATGCTGGCCGCACTCGTCGCCGTGATCGGCCTGTGGCTGACCCGCAAGAGCGCCAAGAAGGAGCCGGCGCCGTGGATGTGGAAGCTCGCGATCTGGTCGTTCCCGCTCGCACTCGGCGCGAACATCGTCGGCTGGGTCTTCACCGAGATGGGCCGGCAGCCGTGGATCGTGTTCGGGCTGATGTCCACGCGAGACGGCGTCTCGCCAGGGGTCAGCGGCCTCGAGGTGCTCATCTCGCTGATCGCCTTCACCGCGATCTACGCGGCCCTCGCGGTCGTGGAGATCAGACTGATCATCCGCGCGGCGCAGAAGGGCCCCGACACCGCCGAACAGCCCCACGAGGAGACGGCCCAGCTGTCGTCTGTCGTGTACTGAGAGAAGGAGAAGACCGTGGAATACCTGTGGTTCTGGATCGTCGCCTTCTTCTTCGTCGGCTACTTCGTGCTCGACGGGTTCGACTTCGGAGTGGGCATGTCGTTGCCGATCCTCGGCAAGGACGACGTCTCACGGCGCCAGGTGATCAACTCGATCGGTCCGGTCTGGGATCTCAATGAGACCTGGGTCATCGTCGCCGGCGCCTGCCTGTTCGCCTCGTTCCCCGAGTGGTACGCGACGCTGTTCAGCGGCTTCTACCTGCCGCTGCTGCTGATCCTGCTCGCACTGATCCTGCGCGGCGTCTCCTTCGAGTATCGGCACCAGCGGGAATCGGCCCGCTGGCGGGCGGGCTTCGACCGCATGATCGTGATCGGCTCGGTCGTGCCGGCGCTGCTGTGGGGCGTCGCCTTCGGCAACATCGTGCAGGGCGTCGCGCTCGACGAGAACCACATCTTCGTGGGCGGGCTGCTCTCCCTGCTGAACCCGTACGCGCTGCTGGTAGGCGTGACGACGCTGCTGATCTTCTTCCTGCACGGCGTGCTGTTCGTGGCGCTGAAGACCGACGGCCAGGTGCACACCGACGCCCGACGCCTCGCGACGCTGATCGCCGGTCCCGCCATCCTCGCCGCGGCCGGGACCGTGCTGTGGACCGTTCTGATGGCCGCGGGGCGCGAAGCGCCCCTGCTGCCGCTCGTCATCGCGTGCGGAGCGATCGCCGCGGTGGCGCTGATCACCGCCGTGCTCTTCTCTCTGAGGGGTCTCGACGGCCGCGCCTTCGCCGCCGCAGCCGTCACCGTCGCGGCATCCGTCGTGATGCTGTTCAGCGCGCTGTTCCCGTACGTGATGCCGTCGACGATCGACGACGCGTTCAGCCTCACGATCGAGAACGCGTCGAGTACCCCGTACACGCTCACGATCATGAGCTGGACGGCGCTCATCGCGATCCCGCTTGTGCTGCTGTATCAGGGGTGGACGTACTGGGTGTTCCGCAAGCGGGTCACGCGCGTGTCGATTGAGGCGGCGGCCGCGCACTAGCGCAGCACCCATGAAACCCCTCGATCCCCGACTGCTGCGGTACGCGAGCGCCGCGCGGCGGTTCGTCGCGGCATCCGCGCTGATCGGGGTGGTGCAGACGGCTGTCACGATCGCGTTCGCCTGGATGCTGACGGATGCCGTCACCGGCGCTCTCGACGGCCGCGCCGTCGGTGCGCAGGTGGCTTGGCTGCTGGGGCTGGCCCTGCTGCGCGGGCTGTTGATCGCCGCATCGGATGCCGCGGGCACGAGGGCCGCGGCATCCACCGGCTCCCAACTCCGATCGGCACTGATCGCCGCCGTCGGGAAGCTGGGACCCGGATGGCTCACGCAGCGCAACCAGGCCGCGCTTGCTGTCACCGCGGGGCACGGGCTCGACGCACTCGACGCGTACTTCGCCCGGTACATCCCGCAGCTCGTGCTCACCGCGATCGCGACGCCGGTGATCGTCGCGGTGATGTGGTGGCAGGACTGGCTGAGCGGGCTGACTGCGCTCGTCACGCTGCCGTTGATCCCGCTGTTCCTGGTGCTCATCGGCATGGCGACCCGCACGGTGCAGAAGCGGCAGTGGAACACGCTGCAGACGCTCGCCGTGCGCTTCGCCGACACCGTGCAGGGGCTGTCGACCCTCCGCCTGTTCGGGCGGGACCGTCGGGCGGCCGACCGCATCGAGCAGACCGCCGACGACTATCGCCGCGAGACCATGAAGGTGCTGCGGTTCTCGTTCCTCTCAGGTTTCGCGATGGAGCTGCTGGCCTCGCTCGCGGTCGCCCTGATCGCGGTGTCGATCGGATTCCGTCTGCTCGCCGGCGACCTCACGCTCGAGGTGGGGCTGTTCGTGCTGTTGCTCGCCCCCGAGGCGTTCCTGCCGATCCGGCAGGTCGGAGTGCAGTTCCACGCCGCGGCCGAGGGTGTCGCCGCGACCGAGGACGTGTTCGCGGTGCTGGATGAGGCCGGTGTCAGCGAGTCCCGGCCGTTGAGCGAGCGGAGCGAGACGAAACGCTCGTCTCCTGCACTCGAGGTCGGATCACGCGCTTCGTCGCTGCGTTTCGTCTCGCCAGCGGCTCGCTCAACGACCGGTTGCGTGCTGTCCGTCACCGACCTCCGGGTGCGCGAACTCCCGCCTGTCTCGTTCACTGCGGAACCGGCGACGATCACGCTCATCGAAGGCCCGAGCGGCGTCGGCAAGTCCAGCCTGCTCGCGGCCCTCCGCGGCGCGACTGCGTTCGCCGGCGCGGCGACGATCGACGACGTCGACGTGCGCGAGGTCGGCCCGGCCGAATGGCTCGCCTGGGCCGATCAGCGGCCGCAGCTGACGCGCGGCACGATCGCCTCGAACGTCGCCCTCGGCGATGCGGAACCGGATGCCGACGGCATCCGCTCTGCCCTTGCCGCAGCCTGTGCGGATCTCGATCCTGACCTCGAGCTCGGCGTGCAGGGGAGCGGCTTGTCGGGCGGGCAGGCGCAGCGCGTCGCGGTCGCGCGGGCTCTCTACCGCCATGCCGCCGATCCCCGGCGGGTGCTCGCGCTCGACGAACCGTCGAGCGCCCTCGACGCCGACACCGAGGCACGGTTGTGGGCGTCGCTGCGGGAGAGGGTGGATGCCGGCGCCACGATCCTGCTCGTCTCGCACCGCCGATCGGCGAGGGAGATCGCCGATCAGATCGTCACGCTGGGGGTGAGCGCATGAACCGCGTGCTCAGAGCGGCGCAGCCGCCGCTGCGTCGCTTCCTCCCCGGGCTCGTCTGGGGTGTGCTGTCGGCGGCCGCCGCGGTGAGCCTGCTCGCTGTGAGCGGCTGGCTGATCGTGAGCGCGTCGATCGTCGACTCGCTCGTGCCTCTTTCCATCGCGGTGGTCGGAGTGCGCTTCTTCGCCGTCTCGCGGGCCGTGACCCGGTATCTGGAAAGGCTCAGCGGACACGACGCGGCCCTGCGGCAGCTCTCGACGACGCGCTCCGACATGGTGCGCCGTCTCATTCCGCTGTCGCCTGCCGGCCTCGGGGGCACCGACCGCGGGCGCGTGCTCACAGCCCTCGTCGACGACGTCGAGAACCTGCAGAATCTGCCGCTGCGGGTCGTGCAGCCGCTGGTCGTCTCGGCAGTGGTCGCCGTGGGCGCTGTGGCGTTCGTCGCATTCGTCTCGCCCGCCGCCGCCCTGATGCTCGCGGCCTGCCTGCTGCTCGCGGCGGCGGCGTCGATCGGCCTCGGCTGGCTGCTCGGCTCCCGTGCAGAGGCATCCGTGTCGTCGCACCGCGCAGACCTGTCTGCCGCGCTCGTCGACTACTTCGGCAGCCTCGATGTGCTGATCGCCTACGGGGCCGAAGAACAGGCGCGCGAGCGCATCGCCGCCGCCGATCGGATTCTGCGCCGCGCCGTGCGGAAAGCGTCGATCGCGCAGGCCGTCGCCGCCGGCGTCGTCTCCGCAGCTGCGGGTGCCGCTTCGGCGTGGGCGCTCGCCGCCGCGGCGCCCGGCCTCGTCTCCGGTGCGATCGACGGACCGTGGCTCGCCGTGGTGGTACTCGTGCCGATGGTGGTGTTCGAGATCTTCGGAGCGGTGCCGATCGCCGCCGCATCGTGGCGCAGCGTGCGGGCGAGCGTCCAGCGCATCGACGAGGCGCTGCCCACGTCGTTCCCGGCGGAGCTGCGGACGGACGACGGAGCGGATGCATCCTTCGATGCGGTGCCGGCCCTGCGGTTGCGGGGAGTGCACGCGCGCTGGCCTGGCGGAGCGCCGGCCCTGGCCGGTGTCGACCTCGCTCTCGCGCCGGGGGAGCGGGTTCTCGTCTCGGGCCCGAGCGGGGCGGGCAAAAGCTCGCTCGCCGCCGCGCTGGTGGGATTCCTCCGCGTGGAGGGGGAGTATTCCGTGGGAGGTATGAACGCCGCTGACCTGTCGGGTGCCGCCTTGCGACGCACGATCGGGCTTTGCGAGCAGAGTCCTCAGCTGTTCGACGAGGACATCCGGCAGAACCTGCTGTTCGCGCGGGACACGGCGACCGATGCAGAGCTCTTCGATGTTCTCGAGCGGGTCGGCCTCGGTGCGTGGGTGCGTGAGCGGGGCGGCCTGGATGCGCGGGTGGGCGATCGGGGAGCGCTCGTGTCGGGCGGCCAGGCCCAGCGGATCGCGCTTGCGAGGGCGCTGCTGCGCGGATTCCCCGTGCTGGTGCTGGACGAGCCGACCGCGGGCGTCGATCCTGCGGCATCCGATGCCCTGCTCCGTGACCTGCTCGGCGCCGCGGGAGAGCAGTCGGTGCTGCTCATCTCACACGTCGCTCCGCCCACGGGAGCGGTCGACCGTGTGGTGCGTCTGGAATCTGGGCGCACCCTCTCGTGAGGCTCTCGGCGGATGCCCGATGCTCGATTCGCGTCCGGGCCGTATCTCCTCTAAGCTTGTCGGCGGTGACGTGTCCGAGCGGCCGAAGGTGCAACTCTCGAAAAGTTGTGTAGGGTAACCCCCTACCGTGGGTTCAAATCCCACCGTCACCGCCACTGAAACCCCCGAGAAATCGGGGGTTTCTTCGTGTCGGGCGCATCCGCTCGCCGGACGTCTAGCGCCAGGGCATGTGCTGCAGGCACCAGGTGTTGCCGTCGGGATCCGCGAAGAACGCGTAGAGCACTCCGCCGAGGTCCTCGACCTCGCTGATCTCGACGCCGCGTTCGACGATTCGAGCGCGGGAAGCCTCGATGTCGGCGACCACCAGGTGCAGGCCGCGCAGCGTTCCGGCGGGCATGTCGAGCGTCGGCAGGCCTTCGGCGAGCGTGATCGAGCATGCGGAACCTGGCGGCGTGAGCTGCACGATGCGGATGCCGGGCTTCGGAGTGACATCGACGTCGAGGCGGAATCCGAGCTGGTCCTGATAGAAGGCCTTGGCTCGTTCGATGTCGGTGACCGGCACCGGCACGAGCTCGAGCAGCATCGCACCGGGCGGTACGGGCGGGTTGGCCGGATCGTTCGTGATCTCGCTGGCGGCGGAGGCGGGCGTGTCGGTCATGGATGACATCTTCCATCGGCTGCCGACGAAGTTCCAGAGCGACCTGCTTGGTGTTCCCCGACCCGAACTCCAACGGACCGCCCGATCACGGCGGAATCGGTGGGTCTCAGTCCGCGTCTGCCGAGAAGACAGGGCTGAGGAAGCGGCGCTCGTAGCGGCGGATGCACTGCGTTCTGCTCGCCAGTTCGAACGCCTCCACACACTCGGGATCGGTCTTCGATGCCGTGCGGTAGATCTCGTACGCGGCCAAGGAGGGGAACGTGAACAGCGCGAACGCTTCGTCGCTGTCGCCCTCGCTCGGCATGAAGTACCCGTGATGGGTTCCTCCGTGCTTCGCCACCAGTCGGATCCACGCTCGGCCGTACTCGGTGAAGACGTCGAGCTTGTCCGGGTCGATCTCGTAGCGCAGGTGAACGGTGATCATGTCGTTCATCTTGTCAGAGCGGGGAGCAGCCGAAGATCCAGATCGCTCGCCCTTCTAAGCTGGCTCCCATGACTGACGAGACCGGCCGAGCGGTGATCGCGGATCTGTGCCGCATCCCCAATCCCGACGCGATCGATCGCACGGAGTTCGTGGAACTCGGGGGTGTGCCGCAGTTCGTCTCGATCCGCGGCCGACGCACGACCAACCCGGTGCTCATCGTGTGCCACGGCGGACCGGCCCTTCCCTCGTTGCCGTCGTCGTGGATCTGGCAGCGAGCGGTCGAGGACTACTTCACCGTCGTCAACTACGACCAGCGTGCCAGCGGCAAGTCCGCCGGAGGCGTCGTCGACGATATCGACCTGAGCATCGTCAGGTACGTGGACGATCTCGTCGAGCTGATCACCTGGCTGCAGAACGAACTCGGGGTGGCCAAGGTGGGCGTGCTCGGCCACAGCTGGGGGACGATCATCGGACTGCTGGTCGCTGAGCGGCGACCCGACCTGCTCTGGGGCTACGTCGGAGTCGGGCAGGTGATCTCCGGCGCGGAGAACGAGGTGGAGAGCTTCCAGTTCGCCGTTCGCAGCGCGACTGCGGATGGCAACGAGGAGGCCGTGGCGGAACTCCAGGCACTCGGCGAGTATCCGGGAGCCGAGCCGCTGACGACGGAGCGGATCGTGACCTGCAGGAGATGGGCGCAGCATTACGGAGGGCTGTCTGCCTATCGATCCGACTCCGCGTACTTCATGGAATCGCAGGACCTCTCGCCGTATTACACGGATGAGGACCTGGGCCTGATCGGCTTCGGACAGCAGGTGACCATGCCGCACATCCTCCCCGCGTTGCTGTCCTTCGACGCCCGGGAGCGTACTGCGTTCGAGGTTCCGCTGCTGCAGTTCCTCGGCCGCCACGACTGGACGACGCCGACGGCTCCGGTCACGCGCTGGTTCGAGCGAGTGACTGCGCCGTCGAAAGACATCGTCTGGTTCGAGGAATCGGCGCATCTGTGCATGTTCGAAGAGCCGGGGAAGTTCGTGGTGAGTCTCGTGAACCTGGCGCTGCCGCACGCCGTGGACCTGGACTCAGTCCACGGAGATCCTGACGATCAGCTCCACTTCGACAGGAGCATTGCGCGGTAGCGATGCGACGCCGATCGCCGAGCGCGTGTGCAGCCCTGCTTCTCCGAACGCCTCCCACAAGAGAGAGCTTGCTCCGTTCATGACGGACGGCTGCTCATGGAAGCCGTCTGCGGAGGCGACGAAGCCCGTGAGCTTGACGATCTGCTTGACTCGGGCCAGGTCAGCGACGACGGCGATCGCGGCGATCGCATTCGCCGTGCACAACCGCGCAAGGTGCGCACCCTCCTCGACAGTGATCGTGTCGCCGAGCAGGCCTTCGGCGGCGAGGGCGCCATCGATTAAGGGCAACTGGCCGGAGGTGTATACGAGATCACCGACCTGGAGAGCCGGTGCGAAATCGGGCGCGGCTGTTGCGGCTGCCGATGCGCGAGCAGTGATCTGCGTCATTGTGAGCGGTGCGCCCCGCGTTACCGATGCCATCGACGTGCTCAGCGCTCAGGCCACGGCGTAACTGCGCAGCGAACGGCCGAGGCTCCGCACGATCTGCTCCAGGATCGGCTTCGGCGTCGCGAAGATCAGTCGCGCGAACCCAGTTCCCGCCACACCGCACATCGATCCTTCGGTGAGCACGATCGAGGCCTCCCGCCGGAAGAACTCGGCTGGAGTGTCGCCGGTACCGATGTGCCGGAAGTCGATCCAGCCCACATATGTGCCCTCAGGTTTGGGCATCCACGCCTCGGGGATCTCTTCCGCGAGCAACGTGAGCATAGTGTCCCTGTTCTGCTCGAGGTAGGGGACGAGGTCTGCGAGCCACGGGTCTCCCTCGCGGAACGCGACCGTGTTGGCGATCGCGCCGAGATTGCTCGTGCCGTGCCCGGCGAACATCCCCACCTTCTGCCAGGTTTCGCGGTCCCGGTCGCTCGTCAGAACGAGCTCAGCGCATTTCAGGCCGGGAAGGTTCCACGCTTTTGAAGCGCTCATCGCAGTGATCGTGTGCTGAGCGGCCTCTGGCGAGATCGATGCGTACGGCACATGCACGGATCCCTCGTAGACCAGCGGTGCCCAGATCTCATCGGAGAACACCCGTCCGCCATTGCGCTCCACGACATCCGCGATATCGATGAGCTCCTGACGGCTGAACACGCGGCCGACAGGGTTGTAGGGGTTGCAGAGGATCAGCAGATTGCCGCCCTCGTCGAAGGCGCGCTGGAGGGCGTCGAGGTCGAACTCATAACGTCCGTCGACCACGGACAGCGGCACCTCGATGATCTCGCGTCCTCGCATCGGCGGGACCATGAGGAACGGCATGTACGACGGAGTCGGCACGATGATCTTTGAGCCTGGGGCCGAGCAGTGCTCCATGGCGAGCTCGAGCCCCACGATGACGTCCGGAATCGGCCATACGTCCGACGACGGTACCGACCAGCCGTACCGGCGATCGAGGAACTCGGCAGTCGCTTCGGAGAGTTCCGCCGAGATCCCCTTCGGCATGTACCCGAACGAGCCTTCGTCGACGGCGTCGTGCAGCGCCTTGGTGATCTTCGGGTCGATTCCGAAATCCATCTCGGCGACAAAGGCGCCCAACGTTCCGTCATCTGCCGACCACTTCGTTGCGCCGGTCCGTCGGAGCCGATCGATCGTGGTGGCGTCCACTCGTTGCGCGAACGTGGTCATGCTGTCTCCTTCTCTTCTCCGGCGACGTCGTCGTCTGCTTCGGAGATTTCGTTCAAGTAGTTGTAGATCGTGAATCGGCTCACTTGGAGCGCGGATGCTGCTTTGTCCGCGGCGCCCTTGAGCATGAAGAATCCGCCGTTCGACAGCTCCCGGACGATGTCGATCTTGTGTTTCTTGCGCATGAGTTCGACAGGGATCCCCGAGATCGCAGTAGCTCTCTCGATGAGGTGCTGAGCGAGCTCGTCGACGTCTGAGGTGAAGATCTCGTCAGACACATCGGATGTGGTCGCCTCGACGGACTGTCCCGTTCCCGCTCCCGTTTCAGGGCGGGCGAGCATGCTTCCTGCGATTCGACCGAGCTCCGCCCACACCGATTGGTCGCTGTTGACGCAGACGGCGGCCACTGCGGCACCGCGAGAGTCTCGCACGATGACAGTCGACGACTTGAGTTGGCGTCCGTCGGGGAGCTTGGTCTCGTAGCCGATCCGCGTCTGGAAGTCGTCGTGGGCTGCTCCGGCGAGGAGAAGGTCTGTGGCGGGATCTCCTACTTCACGCCGCGTGACGTCGCCGTGGATCGCGACGATCGAGTTCGGAAGCTTGGCGAGATCGTGCAACAGCAGCTCGCTGGTGGGAGGGAGCGCCTGGCCCAGAGACTCGACGAGTGTGGTGAGGACTCCGATGAGAAGCTCACGCTCGCTGGGAGATGTGCCGCGAGCCCCGTCTTCCGGGCTTCTCTGCTGGTCTGAAATCACCGCATCCTCGATTCTTCAACGAATTCTCCGAGCATTGCACAAACTGTTGTGATCCTCAACCTGCAGTTGACCGGACCATTCAACAGAACGTCGAGCCTTTCACGGCCTCAAGCATCGATCTCTCGCGCGATCCTTGTGATATCAACGGGTCGGCGGCTTCTAACAACATGTTGATCTATTCAACTTTCTCTTGACATGCACGCATGCTTGTGGCTGAATCGCATCAGTTGTTGAAGTGCGGGCACCCGGAATATGCCCGCGGCCGACAACGCGTCGCCTGAAAAGGCGTCCTTCACCCGCCCCTCACGCATACAAGGAAGTCTGCACATGGAAGCAACATCGGAACAGCCGGTCATACCGGTCGCCGGTACCACCTCGCCTGCCACGATCTCGGCAGCGATCATCGACGTCGAGGACAAGGACTTCAAACGCCGCCTCGGATGGCTGAGCCTGGCGTTCCTCACCTTCACCGGGATGATGGGGTCGGGGTGGCTCTTCGCCTCGTACTATGCCGGCTCGATGGCCGGCCCTGCCGCCCTCGGATCGTGGATCATCGCCGCTCTGGCGACCACGCTCGTGGGCCTGACGTTCATCGAACTCGGCGTGACACGGCCCATAGCGGGCGGGAACATCCGCTGGCCCTCGATGCTCTCGGGGCCGTTCATGGGCATCATGGTCGGCTGGGTCCTGTTGCTCTCCACCGCATTCGGCCTGCCGAGTGAGGCATCGGGCCTCCTGCAATATGCGAGCAACTGGTGGCCCGGCCTCGTCGCCGACGGCAAGTTGACGGCGATCGGTTTGATCGCGGCCGTCGTCGTGCTCGTGCTCGTCACCGCCCTGAACTGGTTCGGGGTGATGGTCATGACCCGCGTCACGATCGCGCTCACGATCTTCAAGATCATCGTCCCCGTGATGACGATCGTTCTTCTCCTCGCCTCGGGCTTCGACCCCGGGAACGTCGAAACAGGGGGCGGGTTCGCCCCGTACGGCGGGGGCGGGATGCTGACGGCCGTGATCGCCGCGGGCCTCATCTACTCTTTCGGCGGCATCCAGACGCCGGCGGTTCTCGCAGGAGAGACCAAGAACCCCCGGAGGGATCTGCCGCTCGGCACGTTCGTCGGCTTCGGTGCAGCCTTCGTGGTCTACGTACTCCTTCAGGCGTCATTCATCTGGACGGTGCCCAATGGCATGCTCAGCGACTCGGGTTGGCACGGGTTGAACTTCGACTCGCCGTTCGCTCAACTTGCCGGCTTGTTGGGTCTCGGCTGGCTGACGCAGCTGCTGCTCGTCGACGCTGTGGTGGCCCCGGGCGGGAGCCTGCTGCTGGGGCTGGGCACGGCGGCCCGCGGCACGTACGGGATGGCGCAGGCGCGCGTTCTGCCCCGAATCTTCGCCAAGGTGAACAAGAAGACCGGCATCCCCAGCAACGCGCTGGTGTTCAATCTGGTCCTCTCCGTGATCTTCCTTCTCGTCTTCCAGTCCTGGCAAGGCCTGGTCGCGTCCCTCGGGTTCTACTTCGCGATGGGCTACGCGGTCATCGCCGTGGCGGCCGGCGTCAGCTCGAAGGACCCGCGTCTCGTCGCGCGACCGTGGATGAAGCGCGGTATGCCGACCGTGTCAGCTCTGTCGTTCGTCATCTCTGGATTGATCATGTACTGGTCCGGGTGGAACCAGGTCTGGATCGGCGTCGTGCTGTTCCTGCTCTCGATCCCTATCGCGATCTTCGTGATGATGCGGGACCGCAAGGTCTTCACCCCGCGGCTGCTCCTTCGGGGACTGTGGCTCCCCGTGTATCTTCTCGTTCTCCTCGCGGTCTCGGCCGTCGGTTCGTTCGGCGGTGCCGATGTGCTCGGCTCGCCATGGGACTCGGTTCTGGTCGCCGTGGTTTCCGCTGTCTTCTATTGGTGGGGACACCGTGATTCTGCGGCCTGGTTGAAGTCACCCGAAGCCGAGAACGCGGTGGGCGCGTACTACTGACCGCCATCACCTGGTGCGGCGTCGTCTGTCACGACGGCGTCGCACCGCTGTGCCTGAGAGTGCGCGTTCGAGCGGGTGGGTATCGTCGTATCGAGAATCCGATCGAGAGGCGGGCATGCGCGCAGAGCCACGGCACCTCGATCGCCGTGCCCCGGGCAGAACCCTGCTCGTCGGGTGCGGCAAGCTCGGCACGAAGCTGGGGCTCCGGCTGGTCGCCGAGGGCAGCGAGGTCGTGGCGCTGCGCAGGAGCACCGACGGTCTTCCGGTCGTCTTCACAGCGATCGCCGACGACCTCGACGTGGCGCGCGAGCGTGAACTGCCCGTCTTCGACTCGGTCGTGATCACGCTTCCGCCCGGAGCATCCGAGGGCAGCGGATATGCGGCATCCCTCAACCACCTTGCCGAGGCCCTTCCTGAACGGCCGTCTCGCGTCGTCTTCGTGTCGTCGACGCGGGTCTTCGAGGCGCAGGGCGGTGCGACTCCTCTGACGGAGTCCACACCGGCGACCCCGACCAGCGCGCGGGGACGCGAGTTGCGAGACGGAGAGACCCTGGCCGCCGAGTTGCTCGGTGCCCGCATCGTCCGGCCCGCCGGCATCTACGGGCCGGGGCGCGAATCGCTGATGCGCAAGGTCCGCGAGCACGCGCCCGTCGACTACACGCGGCGTACCAACCGCATCCACGAAGACGACCTCGTCGGACTGCTGCACACGATGCTGACTGCCGTGTCGCCACCCCCGCTGATCCACGCGGTCGACCGGGCGCCGGTGCCGCTGGGCGAGGTCGTGACGTTCCTCGCCGAGCAGCTCGGAGTCGAGGCGCCCCCGCACCTGGTTCCCGAGACCGGCGGAGGAACGATGCTCGACGGAAGCCTCATGCACGAGCTGGTCGGCGCCCTGGAGTTCCCCTCGTTCCGAGAGGGCTACGAGCGGATGCTCAGCGAGGCTCGGCGTCCGACGACTCGATGATCTCGCGCATGATCTCTCGCGAGATCTCCTCGCGCGTCCCGTCGGTCCACTCGTGCACGGCGAACGGAACGCCGATCTCGTCGAGATAGGCGGCCGTCTTCTCCAGCCGAGGCACGACCTCGATGTGGTCGTTGCCGAACAGTGCCGCGGTGTACACCGGCTCGCCGGCGCGGATCGAGTTCCGCAGCTCGACAGTCGAGCGCCCGGTGATGCGGTAGAGCGCCTTGAGCACCTCGCTCGGGAAGTCGGGGGTTCCGGCGACGGTGAGCGACAGGGCGTTCTCGGGTGCGGTCATGGCTCCATCTCACCATGTCGGCCGCGAACTGCAACTTCGGACCAGTCTTCCGCTCCCGCTGGCGGTTCTCCTGCGACGGCGGCCAGCCCACGTAGATAGTGCGAGCCCGAATAGACCATCACGATCTTGCGGAGGCGGTACCCGAGCGGCTGCTCGTGCCAGGACGCGTCGGGGCGAACCTCCCAGAGATAGAACCATCTGCCGACGATGTCATTCGGAATGCCGATCCATGTCGACGAAGTGCGATGTGTGGACTCGATCCCGACCAGTGCGCCTGGCGTGCCGAAGGAGCGCAGCAGCCCGCGTGTACGGTCCAGGTCGATCGGTTCCTCGTGGGGAGCGCGCGGCGGCCAGTCCGGCAGCGTCCGAGCGAAGCGGCCCTCGAAGGAGGTGTCCTTCGAGACCTTGCGGATGTCAGAGAGACGAATGGCGATGTGTCCGTCGGTGAAGCCTCCGTCCATCGTGCGGACGAGGAGCACCCATTTCCGCCCGATGTCCACGACGAATCCCGACACCATCTCAGGATCTGAGTGACGGCAAACCCTGACCATCACGACGGACTCCTGAGCGTCTTGCAGTCTCCTGCGCACTTTCCCGACGGCGGTGACCATGTCCACATCATTGCGCATGCGCGCGAAGCCCGATCCCATCAGTATGCCGAGATCACAGATGGGTGCCGAGAACCGCCATCTGGGCCGACGGATGTGTTTCGAACCGACGGATGCATCGCGCCGCACTGGACGGCACCGCCCTCTGCCCGCACACTGAGAGAGAACCGGAAGGGCCTTCATGAAGAACGCGGACGTGGTCGTCGTCGGCGCGGGAGTCGCCGGCCTCACGGCCGCACGGCTGCTGCAGGAGCAGGGGCTCACGGTGATCGTGCTCGAAGCGCGGGATCGCGTCGGCGGGCGGGTGCACACTCTGCGCGACGGTCGCGTGACCGACCTCGGCGCCTCCTGGATCCACGGCATCACCGACAGCCCTGTCGCGGCCGCCGCCGAGGCGTTCGGCATGCCGACCGTCGAGTTCACGGTCGGCGGCTTCCAGCCCGACAGCCGGCCGATCGCGTACTACAGCCCAGACGGCGTCAGGCTCTCGGATGCCGCGGCCGCGCGGTTCGCTGCCGACATCCACGAGGTCGACGCCTCTCTGGCCATGGCGGTCGCCTCCTCGGCCCCGGACGCCTCATACCGCGAGGTCACCGAGGCGGCTCTCGAGGCCATGCGCTGGGACGCCGAGCGGACGCAGCGCGTGCGCGAATACCTCGAGCATCGAGCCGAGGAGCAGTACGGCGTCTGGATCGAGGACCTCGCGGCGCACGGGCTCGACGACGACTCGATCGACGGCGACGAGGTCGTCTTCCCGAACGGCTACGACGAGCTGCCGATGCACCTCGCCGAGGAACTCGACGTCCGCCTCGGCCACGTCGTCACGCGCGTCGAGTGGAGCGACGGTGCACGAGTGAGCACGGCGCGGGAGGATTTCACCGCGGATGCCGTCGTGCTCACGCTGCCCGTCGGGGTGCTGAAGTCCGGCGACGTGGAGATCGTGCCGTCGTTGCCTCGGATCAACGCCGATGCGCTGGCCCGTCTCGAGATGAACGCCTTCGAGAAGGTCATCCTTCGTTTCCCGGAGAGGTTCTGGGACGAACACGTCTACGCGATCCGCCAGCAGGGCCCCGAAGGGAGCTGGTGGCACTCCTGGTACGACCTCACCCCGCTGCACGACGAGCCGACGCTGCTCACCTTCGCCGCAGGTCCCGCCGCACGCGGCATCCGCGATCTGGATGACGCACCACTCGCGGACGCGGTGATGTCTCAGCTGCGGCGGCTGTTCGGCGACGGCATCCCGACTCCCGTCAGCGTGCACCGCACCGCCTGGCAGGACGACCCCTTCGCCCGCGGCTCCTACGCCTACATGACCGTGGGATCGACGACTGCGGATCACGATGATCTTGCGACTCCGATCGGCGGCATCCTGCACATCGCCGGAGAGGCGACCTGGACCGACGACCCCGCGACCGTCCCCGCGGCGATGCTGTCGGGGCATAGGGCCGCCGAGCGGATCATCGGGCGGGATATCCCGATCGAGAGCCTCTGGTCGCAGGTCTGACCGACGTCACGTCGCGTCGCAGTTCTCCATCCGTTCACCGGCCCTCAGTACGATTGGCGCCCTGCGGCACCCCGATCAGTGCTGCCCGAATGGATCGTGAGGACCCCATGGCCAAGAAGACCAAGGCGCAGAAAGCCGCGGAAGCCGCCGTCGACGCCGCCGCGATCGCCGCCAAGGACGCGAAGAAGCTCGTCAAGTCTCTCCCGAAGAAGGACGGCAAGAAGCTCCGCGAACTCGTCGACGAGACGAAAGACGCGGCCCAGCCGTCGAAGAAGAAGCTCACCGCAAAGCCCCGCAAGGTCGAGAAGGTCGCCGTCGCCGCGACCGCGCGACTCGAGAAGACGGCCGCGAAGCTCGGGGCCAGGGCCGCCGAGAAGAAGGCCGCCGAGAAGAAGGCTGCAGAGAAGAAGGCCGCCGAGAAGAAGGCCGCCGAGAAGAAGGCGGCGGAGAAGTCGGCTGCTGAGAAGAAGTCCGCCCAGAAGAAGGCTCCCGAGAAGACTGCGGAGAGGGCCACCGAGAAGAAGGCGAGCAAGGCGCCGAAGAAGGACGCGTCGCCGAAGAAGGCGGATGCCGTCGCCGAGGTGAAGACCTCGGAGTCCGCACCGCCCGCAGCCGATGCGGCCACGGCGGATTCCGCTTCGGCAGCGGTGGTCAATGATGCACCGGAACGTGCCGCGGGAGATGCGGATTCGACCACGCCAAGGAAGCTCGCGGCGGCCCCCGTGCGCAGGCAGCCCTCAGTGCCGGTGAAGAAGCCCGCGGCGACGGACACCGCGAAGAGCGCGGCGCCAGCACCCACAGCCCCGGCACCCACCGCCCCGGTACGCAAAGCTCCTGCCCGCAAGCCCGCCGCGAGCGCCGCACCCGCCAAGTCCGGCGCCGCACCGGCATCCGCTGATCTCGCGGCCCTCTCGGTCGCGGCCCTCCGCGACCGCGCGCGCGAGTCCGGACGCACCGGCTATTCCCGCCTGACCAAGGCGCAGCTGATCGCGCTGCTCTCGGCCTGATCGCCGAGAAGAGAAGGCAGACAGACCGACAGTGGCAGACGCGCAGCAGGGCTACGACCGCACCGACCTGGCCCCGGATCCCCGGACGCTCATCGACATCCTCCGCGACACCGCCGCGCGCTTCCCCGACGCCTCCGCGATCGAAGACGCGGCGGGGGCGATCAGCTACGCCGAGCTGATCGCCCGCATCAACGTCACGGCCGCGCGCCTGCATGAGCAGGGTGTGAGCCGTGGCGACCGCGTAGGGGTGCGGATGCCGTCGGGCGAGCGCGCCCTGTACATCTCGATCCTGTCGATCCTCGCGGCCGGGGCCGCCTACGTCCCGGTCGACGCCGACGACCCGCAGGAGCGCGCCGACCTCGTGTTCGGCGAGGCGAAGGTGCGCGGCGTCATCGGTACTGGGGGCGTCTTCACGCCCGCAGAGGCCGACGGGGCGAGCGACCTGTTCGCGGGCGACGCCCCGCATCCGAGCACGTCGGCGGTGCCGATCGTCGCACCGCCCACGCCGGACGGCGACGCGTGGATCATCTTCACCTCGGGCTCGACCGGCACGCCTAAGGGGGTGGCCGTCTCGCACCGTTCGGCCGCCGCCTTCGTCGATGCCGAGGCGCGGATGTTCCTGCAGGACGCACCGCTCGGCCCCGGCGACCGGGTGCTCGCAGGGCTGTCGGTCGCGTTCGACGCCTCGTGCGAGGAGATGTGGCTCGCGTGGCGGCACGGCGCCTGCCTGGTGCCGGCTCCGCGGGCCCTCGTCCGCTCGGGCGAAGACCTGGGGCCCTGGCTCGTCGGCCACGGCATCACGGTCGTCTCCACAGTGCCCACGCTCGCGGCCCTCTGGCCGCAGGACACGGTCGAGAACGTGCGCCTGCTGATCTTCGGCGGCGAGTCGTGTCCGCCCGAGCTCGTCGCGCGTCTGGTCGGCGAGGGGCGCGAACTCTGGAACACCTACGGGCCCACCGAGGCGACGGTCGTCGCCTGCGCCACCATCATGCGCGGAGACGGTCCTGTGCGCATCGGACTGCCGCTCGACGGCTGGGCGCTCGCCGTGGTCGACGCCGAGGGGCAGCTCGTGGCCGATGGCGAGACCGGCGAGCTCATCATCGGGGGAGTGGGTCTCGCCCGCTATCTCGATCCCGCCAAGGACGCCGAGAAGTACGCCCCGATGCCGACGCTCGGCTGGGAACGCGCCTACCGCTCGGGCGACATGGTGCGCGCCGATCCCGAGGGCCTGATCTTCCAGGGGCGCGTCGACGATCAGGTCAAGATCGGCGGCCGGCGCATCGAGCTCGGCGAGGTCGAGGCCGCTCTCCAGGCGATCGACGACGTCACCGCCGCCGCGGTGGCTGTGCGCAGGACGGATGCTGGCATCGCCCTGCTCGTCGGCTACGTCGTCCCCGCCGAGGGCTTCGACCGGCAGCGGGCCCGCGCGCAGCTCGCCGATGCCCTGCCCGCCCCGCTGATCCCGCTGCTCGCCGTCGTCGACGACCTGCCGGTGCGCACTTCGGGCAAGGTCGACAAGGCGGCTCTTCCCTGGCCGCTCACCGACACCGATGCGGGCGATTCGACCCTCTCGGGCACCGCGGCGTGGCTCGCCGAGCAGTGGTTCTCGGTGCTGGGCATGCGCCCGACCGAGGAGAGCGCCGACTTCTTCCAGCTCGGCGGCGGTTCGCTCGCGGCGGCGCAACTGGTCTCCCGCATCCGCACGCGCGCCCCCGAATTCACGATGGCCGACGTCTACGACCTCCCGAAGCTGGCTCAGATGGCGGATGCCGTGGAGACTGCCTCTGTCGATGAGGACGTGCATTCCTTCACCGCGGCGGCGCCGACCCCCAGGCGCATGCAGTGGGTGCAGACCCTTCTCGGCATCCCGCTGTTCATCCTCTCCGGCGCCCGCTGGATCACGTGGCTTCTCACGGCGAGCTGGCTGCTGCAGCTCGTGCCGGGTTTCGAGTTCCTGCCCGATGCCCCCGGATGGGCGATCATCAGCGGCCTCCTCGTGTTCACGACCCCGTTCGGGCGCATGGCGCTCTCGGCGCTCGTCGCCCGGCTGCTGCTGGCGGGTGTGCGCGGCGGCGACTATCCGCGGGGCGGCTCGGTTCATCTGCGCCTCTGGCTCGCCGAGCAGGTTTCGCACCAGGTCGACGCCGTCGGCCTCGCCGGCGCGCCCTGGGTGATCCACTACGCACGCGCACTGGGAGCTCGCATCGGCAAGGGAGTCGACCTGCATTCGCTGCCGCCGGTCACCGGGATGCTGCACATCGGCGACGGCGCGGCCATCGAACCCGAGGTCGACCTCGCCGGCTACTGGATCGACGGCGACACGGTGCGCATCGGCGAGATCCGCATCGGCGCCGACGCCACCGTCGGCGCCCGCAGCACCCTCGCGCCGGGCACGAAGATCGGCCGCGGGGCCGAGATCGCACCCGGCTCCGCCGTGTTCGGGCGCGTGCGCGCCCGCCAACGATGGGCGGGATCTCCCGCTGCGCGGGTCGGCGGCAAAAGCGTCCCCTTCGCGCCCGAGGCGCCGCCGAAGCGCCGCCGCTGGCTGTGGGCGTACGGAGCGTCATCCGCTCTGCTCGGGCTCCTCCCGTTCGTCGCCTTCGCCGCAGGCGTGCTCGTGCTCGCCTCCGGCATCCGCGGCGCTGCGACCCTGAGCGCAGCGATCGGCGGCTTCGCCGCGTGGCTCGTGCCGGCCGTGCTCGTCACAGGACTCGTCTTCGCCGCCACAGTGGTGCTGTTCGTGCGGCTGCTCTCGATCGGTCTCACCGAGGGCGTGCATCCGGTGCACGGGCGCGTCGCGTGGCAGGCGTGGACGACCGAGCGGCTGCTGGATTCCGCCCGCACGCTGCTCTTCCCGATCTACTCGAGCCTGTTCACCCCGATCTGGCTGCGCATGCTGGGCGCCAAGGTCGGCCGTGAGGTCGAGGCGTCGACCGTCCTGCTGATCCCGTGCATGACGGTGATCGACGACGGCGCCTTCCTCGCCGACGACACGATGGTCGGCACCTACGAGCTGGGCGGCGGATGGATGCGCATCGCGACCGCCCGCATCGGAAAGCGCGCGTTCCTGGGCAACTCCGGTCTCGCGGCGGGCGGACACCGGGTTCCGAAGGACGGCCTGATCGCCGTGCTCTCCGTCGCCCCCGAGAAGTCCAAGCCCGGCTCGTCGTGGCTGGGATCGCCCGCGGTGCGGCTGCGCCGGGTCGTGAACGACTCCGACCTCGAGCGCACGTACCGGCCGCGACAGTCGCTACGCTGGGCGCGAGGACTGTGGGAGTTCGGCCGCATCCTTCCCGTGTTCGTCACGTGCGCGCTCGGACTCGCCGTCATGCTCACGCTGGCCTGGCTCACCGAGACCTGGGGACTGGGATCCGCGATCCTGCTCTCCGGCGGCGTGATGCTCGCGGCCGGTGCCTTCGCCGCGGCCATCACCACGGCCGCGAAATGGATCTTCGTCGGCCCGATCCGCGCCGGCGAGCATCCGCTCTGGTCGAGCTTCGTGTGGCGCACCGAGGTCGCCGACACCTTCACCGAGATGGTCGCCGCACCCTGGTTCGCGAACGCCGCCGCCGGCACGCCGGCGCTCGTGGTGTGGCTGCGGAGTCTCGGCGCGAAGATCGGACGGGGCGTCTGGACCGACAGCTACTGGCTGCCCGAACCCGACCTCGTGCGCCTCGGCGACGGCGCGACCGTGAACCGCGGATGTGTGGTTCAGACGCATCTGTTCCATGATCGTGTGATGAGCATCGACACGGTCACCCTGGAATCGGGCGCCACCCTCGGCCCGCACTCCGTCGTGCTGCCGGCTGCGACCATCGCCGCCGACGCCACGGTGGGGCCGGCATCCCTCGTGATGCGCGGCGAGACGGTCCCGGCGGGAAGCCGGTGGAGCGGCAACCCGATCGGGCCGTGGCGGGCCGTGACCGTGCGCGCCTACCAGGCCGAAGGCGCATGAACGTCGACTCGTACACGCCGCACGCGGGCGACGCGCGAATCCGCGTCGAGCACTACGACCTCGACCTCGACTACAAGCTCTCGACCAACCGGCTCACGGCCACAGCCGTGATCGACGTGCGGATCACGGAGGAGACCGCGACCTTCGGTCTCGATCTCGTCGGCCTGCGCGCGAAGAAGGTGCGCGTAGCCGGACTCCCGAAGGCGGGGTTCAGCCAGACCGACCGCAAGCTGAAGGTCGCACTGGGCGTCCCGGTCGAGGCGGGCACTGTGCTGCAGGTCGCGGTCGACTACGCGGGCGCCCCGAAGCCCCGTCGCACCCGCTGGGGCTCCCTCGGCTGGGAGGAGCTCGAAGACGGCCTACTGGTCGCCTCGCAGCCCACCGGGGCGCCCACGTGGTTCCCCTGCAACGACGTGCCCTACGACAAGGCCACGTATCGGATGCGCGTCACGACCGACCCCGGCTACGCGGTCGTCGGCTCGGTGCCGGCGGCGCGGTCGACCTCGAAGGGGCGAGCGGTGTGGGACTTCGACATCGCGGTGCCGACGGCGACGTACCTGATGACGCTGCAGATCGGCCAGTACGACGAAGAGCGGATGCCGCTGGGTGCGGTGTCGGGTCGGGTGTTCTTCCCGCGGTCTCTGACCGCACGGGTGCACGCGGATCTCGAGGACCTGGCCCGCATGATGACCGTGTTCGAGGAGGCGTTCGGCCCCTATCCGTTCGCGGAGTACACGGTCATCGTCACGCCGGACGAGCTCGAGATCCCGCTTGAGGCGCTGGCGTCGGCGATCTTCGGATCGAACCACATCGACGGCGAGCACGGCCTCGAACGTCTCATCGCGCACGAGCTCGCGCACCAGTGGTTCGGCAACAGCGTCGGTGTGGCGCGCTGGCAGGACATCTGGCTGAACGAGGGCTTCGCCTGCTACGCGGAATGGATCTGGTCCGAGGCATCCGGAGGGCCTTCGGCGCACGCGAAGGCGCTCGCGCACCATGCGCGACTCGCAGATCTGGAGCAGGACGTCGTCCTCGCAGACCCGGGTCCCGACGCGATGTTCGACGACCGCGTCTACAAGCGCGGGGCCCTGACACTGCACGCGCTGCGGCTCACGATCGGCGACGAGGCGTTCTTCCGGGTGCTGCGCGGGTGGACGGCGGAGCGTGCATATGCGACGGCCGTGACCGCGGATTTCGTCGCGCTGGCGTCGGAGCTGAGCGGGTCCGCGGTGGACGCGCTGTTCTCTCCGTGGCTCGACGAGCCTGCCCTGCCATCGCTGCCCGTGGGTCCCGCCGACACCGAGGCGGCCCCGATCACCGGGCCCATCCTGGGCCTCGGCGGAACCGTCCCATGGGATCGATCGCGACACTGATCAGATAGCCGTCCGGCCCGTCGACGGTCGCCACCTCGAGCGGTGGACGGCCGGCGATGTGCGCGTCGATTCGCCCTTCCTGCCGCGCTTCGCCGGTCGTGCCATCGAACCGGACGTCCGTCGGGGCGATGCGCAGACCGCGTCCGTCGGCCTTGACCACGGCCTCGATCATCGTCCATTCGCGCAGCGTCGGAGGTTCGCGCGGGGCGAAGAGCGGGGCGAGCTCGATCAGGCGCGCAGCGCCACGGTCTGCTTCGACATCGACGCCCACGGATGCCGCGGCATCCGCTCGGGCGATCGCGCCCACGGTGAGATCGCCGGCGTGGCTGAGGCTCACGACCGTCGTTCCCGAGGACGTGCGCAGGGGGCCATGCGCCGCCGAGCCGCATCGCGGACACTCGTGCGCGACAGTGTCGTCGGAGGCTCCGGCGTCGTGCAGGAGCCGCTGCAGCACCGTGCGTCGAGCATCCGCTCCGTTCGCCCATGCGACCCGCACCCGGCCGTTCCAGGCGGTGGTGACGTCGCTCGCGGGCATGCGAGAAGCCTACGGCGGTCGCGAGGGGCCCGGCCGATGCGCGAGACATCATTCGGTGCGCGAGACCCACGTCCTGCAGGTGTGTCTCGCGCCGGAAAGCGGGCCTCGCGCGCGGAGGTGAGTCTCACGGCGAAAGCCGCGGGAGGTGTGTCCGTGCGCGAGCGCGGCTCCGCCCGGTACCGTGAAGGCATGCAGCAGGCACTCCGCACGTTCGGTCGCATCCTGGCCGAGCACTGGCCGGCGCTGATGGCGTGGTACCTGGGCGGCGAGGTCGTCCACCGGCTCGTGATCGAGGTCGCGGGCATCGTCGGCGGATACACGACCCTTGGGGGCCTGCTCATCCTTCCGATCGCTGTGGCGGCCCGCCTGGTGTCGTACGTGGCGATGTACCTGACCGTGCGTTCCTCGCTCCCGCACACTGCGACGGGCGAGCGCATCGACCGCCGCGAGTTCGCGCACACCGTGCTCGTGTCGATCCTCCCGTTCTTCGCGTTCTATGAGGCGTGGGGGATGCTGGATGCCGATCGCAACGCATTCCTGAAGATTGCCATCTACGTCGGGGTCGCGCAGGCCGGTTACGGCGAGGAGGAGATCGGCGATCGAGCCGGATTCATCAGCGTCGGTGTGGTTCCGGTCACGGTGTTCCTCGTCGCTCTGGCGGTGCGCGTCGTGCTCGCTCGGTTCGAGGATCGGCTGCCCGCGCCGCTGCGCGTGCTCGCGACGTACGCCGAGATGCTCTGGACCTTCATGCTCGTCACCCTGGTCGGGCAGTGGTGGCGCGGCGTCCGCGAATGGCTGGCGCAGCGCACCGGCGCGAACTGGCTGCGGGATGTCGGCGACTGGTTCGCCGCGCACATTCCGCCCGTGGCCGGTCTGTGGGAGGGCGGGACCTGGGTCATCGGGATCGTGATCGCGGTGCTCATCGTGCCGGCGGCATGGCTCGCGATCGTCGGCGTCATCTACGGCACGACCTTCGACGTCCAGTCGCGGCTCGGCAGATGGAGCGACGACGCGCTTCGCGGAACCGCGCGGTCTCTCGCCCGCACGCTCGTCGTGCGACTCGAGGGCCTGTGGGCGGCTGCCGCCGTGATCTGGCGCGGCGGGCCGGTGACCTTCGGCGCCACCGCTCTCGCCTACGCCCTCTGGATGCTGGTCGACCGCGCCGGCTCGCGCGGTGTGCTGCAGCTGGTCGGCGGGCACGACACGGACTTCTGGAAGGCGTACCTGCCGGTCATCCTCGTCGCGGTGGCCGCGGTGGTCGAGCCGTTGAGGGTCGCGCTCATGGCGACGGCCTACGACGCCGTCATCGCGCGCCCGGAAGCGGGGCTGGATGCCGGGTCAGGGTTCGACGAGGAACCGGGTGATCGTGTGATCGTCGCCGGCGATGTCGAGGAAGAAGGGCCCCTCGACGTCGTCGGGCACGAGGAACACCGAGGTGATGTCGTAGGGCTCTGACTCCTCCGTGCAGTACGACTGCCCCGCTTCGTAGGGCACGTCGATCACGTCGTCCGCGTCGAGCCAGGTGCGGGAGCCTTGCACCTCCGAGAGGGTCACGCGGCCGCAGCTCGTCGACTCGGGCCCTCCCGACCCTCGCATGTGAACGCTCACGACCCGGGCGCGGTCGGGGGCCGGGTACTCGTCCCAGCGTGCGTCTTCGAGCGTCACCTCCTGCCCGGCGAGCTCCGCCGTGCCGTCGTCGACGACCGTGATGGTCTCCTTCTGCCGGTCGGCGATCGGCATCACATCCAGCCACAGATGCACGCCGGCCACCGCCACGACGCAGAACATCAGCGCGGTGAGTGAGAGCCGATGCGTGTGCAGCCAGGTCACGGCGCCCCCTCGATCGACGGCTCGGCGATCTCGACGCTGTGTCCTCGGGGCAGGCCGTCGAGCTCGAGTGGCACCACGATCACGTCGTCGAGGTTCGGCGTGGAATACGCCGTCGAAAGACGGATCTCGGCGTCGCCGGCGCTGAGGTCGTCGGGCAGCTCGAACGCCACCATCCCCTCGGTGTCGGTGCCGACGCGCAGTCCGGTGCCGACGAGAGACGTCGACGGCTGCTCGCTCGCGATGAACTCACGGCCGTCGACGACGAGCTCGACCAACCGCAGCGCGGCGTCGACCTCGGTCTCCGGCGCCGCGGCAGACAGGTTCACGATGAGCCAGTTGCCGTCGGCCCGCCAGTCATCGTCATCGACCGTGATGCGGTCGGAGAAGCGCGCCTCCCCGACTTGCACGATCAGGTCTCGAGCGACGATCGGCTGCCCTGCGGCGCCATGGATCAGGAACGGGCCGTCCTGGGCCTCAGGGGCGGGTGTGACGGCGGCGACGATTCCGGCCCCGAGGACGAGCGCGACGCCCGTGAGCCAGGGGAGTGTCTTCTTCATCGGCCCGCCTCCAGGTCGATGCGGGCGACGAGAACGCCCTGCCACCAGGTCACATCGGTGGACGCCACCACGATGTTGCCGTGCTGCGGGTCGGCCTCGTGCACCTCGAGCGCCAGGTCATCCGAGTCGAGGTCGGCTGATTCGACGGGCCAGGCGATCGTCACGATGGCAGGCACATCGGGTTGCAGGAGCGGGCGGCGCGACGAGGTGACGTCGCGCCAGTACCGTGCGCTGCCGGTCACCGCCACGCCGGACAGGTCGAGCAACGGGGACGACGAGTTCACGAGGTGCGAAGAGATGCCGTCGGAGGTGCCGTCGACGCTGATCGTCGCGTCGCTGAGATTCTCGAGGCGCAGGGTCACGAGGACCAGGCTCTCGCCCTCCTCGGCCTCCAGGAACTGGTCTTCCACGGCCTCCGTCACCTCGACGTCGAGAACCGTGACCGCGTACGTCGGCAGCCGAACCTCTTCGCCGATGGCCACCGCCGCCGGCTCGTTCTCCGCCGTGTCGAAAGCGCCCACGGCGATGAGCACGGCGGCTGCGGCGACCAGGGAGCCGAGCGTGATCCATGCGGGAGTCGCGCGACGGGAGAACACCGAGCGGATCCCGTGGGCGGCGGTCACGCGCACACGGTCGCGGGCCCCCCGAAGATCGATCACCCGCCCAGCCTATTGGGACTCGTTCCGCGCTGTCATCGGCTCCGGACCGCGGTGCCGTGGCCCGTAGGATCGATCCGTGACTGACTCGACGCCGCCTCTCGGCCTCCTTCTCGACGTCGACGGCCCGATCGCCAGCCCGGTGACGCGCTCGATCGCCATCCCGAGCATCGCCGCCGATCTCGCCGCACTCGCGAACCTCGGCATCCCGATCGCGTTCAACACCGGGCGATCCGACGCGTTCCTCCGCGAGCAGGTCGTTCCGCCGCTGCTGGCCGCAGGCCTCGACGACGGTGTGCGGGTATGGGGCATCTGCGAGAAGGGCGCGGTGTGGATGCGCATCACGGCCGACGGCGCGCAGGACGTCGCCGTCGACGAGGATCTGCGGATGCCGACGGCCTTCGGCCGCGAGGTCGAGCGGATCGTCACGGAGGACTTCGCCGACCTCGTGTTCTACGACGACACGAAGCGCGCGATGGTCTCGGTCGAACAGCGGACCGAGATCGCCAGTGACGACTTCCTCGCGCGGCAGCCCGCACTCAACCGCGCCATCGCTGAGGCGATGAGCGATCAGGGTCTCGGCTACGAGTGGGGAGAGGAGCGTGTCCCGGATGCTGCGGGGCGCGTCGAGTACCGGATCGACCCGACGATCATCTCCACCGACATCGAGTCGAACCGCGTGGGCAAGGATCTCGGTGCGAGTCTGATGCTCGCGTTCCTCACGGACGAGGGCGCACCTCTTCCGCGCGTCTGGCGCACCATGGGCGACTCGCGGACCGACTATGCGATGGCCGACTGGCTGCACGAGAACGGTCACGAGGTCGCGCACGTCGACGTCCGCCCCGCCGACGGCGTACCTGCCACGCCGTACCCCGTGCGGCAGCATCCGTCGCTCATCCACGACGAAGCCGGCGCCCGCTACCTGCGCCGCTGGGTCGAGATCGCGCGCGGCGTCGCGGACGACGACGCCGATCTCACCTGATCGGGCACCGCGAGTTGCCAGGCCGCGCCCGCGCGGGTTACAGTTCGGATGTGTCCCTGACGTGTCGTTGTTGTCGCTGAGCGTTCCGCTCACCTCCGACTGACCCCCGACACCCGCGCGCGCCTCGAGACGCGCGCCCCTGAAGATCAGGAACAACTTCCGTGCGCTACGCCCAGCACATCGCCGAGCTCGTCGGCCACACGCCCCTCGTCCGTCTGAACTCCGTGACCGCCGGCGTCCGTCCGACCGTCCTGGCGAAAGTCGAGTACTTCAACCCCGGCGGATCCGCGAAGGACCGCATCGCCGGCGCGATCATCGACGCCGCCGAGCGAGAGGGACTCCTGACTCCCGGCGGCACGATCGTCGAGGCCACCAGCGGCAACACCGGCACCGGCCTCGCGCTCGTCGCCCTTCAGCGCGGCTACCGCATGGTGTTCGTCGTCCCCGACAAGTTCGCAGGCGCGAAGGTCGCCACGCTGCGCGGCTACGGCGCCGAGGTCGTGGTCACCCCGACCAGCGTCGAGCCGACCGACCCCCGGTCGTACTACAGCGTCGCCGCCCGCCTGGCTGCAGAGATCCCCGGAGCGTTCAACCCGAACCAGTTCGCGAATCAGAACGGTCCGCGCGGCCATTTCGAGACGACGGGGCCGGAGATCTGGGCCGACACCGACGGCCGGGTCACGCACTTCGTGGCGGGCATCGGCACGGGTGGAACCATCACCGGCACCGGACGATACCTGAAGCAGGCCAGCGAGGGACGGGTGCGGGTCGTCGGCGCCGACCCCGAGGGGTCGATCTACTCGGGCGGCCCCATCCACGGCTATCACGTCGAGGGCGTGGGCGAGGACTTCATGCCGCCGACGTTCGACCCTGCGGTCGTCGACGGCTATGAGCGGATCTCGGATGCCGAGTCGTTCGCGATGACCCGTCGCCTGGCCGCCGAGGAAGGGCTGTTCGTCGGCGGATCCAGTGGCATGGCGGTCGCCGCGGCCCTGCGCACGGCCACCGAGCTCGACGAAGATGATCTCGTCGTCGTGCTGCTGCCCGACCACGGCCGCGGCTATCTCGACAAGCTGTACGACGATGACTGGCTCGCGGAGCGGGGGTACGAGGTTCCCGAACGTCCGGTGGATCCCGTGGTCGCCGAGGTGCGCGCTTTCCTCGCTGATCAGCAGGTCTCGAAGGCGTAGCCCGGCTCGTCAGGGGTCAGCAGGTCGCGGTCGCGCAGCACCATGGATGCGGGTGAATCCGCGTCGGCGCACATCTCGGTGAACGTCCGCGGCAACTGGTCGACGTATTCGATGTCGATGACATGATCGCCGTACACCTCGGTGTACGCATCGCATTCCGCGTAGGCCGCGCATTCCTCGGTCACGGCGAAGTCGAATCCCGCCTGCTCGCGCAGCGTGACAGCGTCCTCCGCGGCGTTCTTCTGACCGGCCGCGAGTCCGGCGGCATGCGCGACGTCGACCAGGCGCGCGGCCAGGGCCAGGTTGTCGTCGAGCGTGAGCTCCTCGTCCGACCGGGTGTAGGAGTCGAGGTTGTCGAACTCGACAGCGTCGAAGCCTGCGGTCGCGCATCCCGCGATCCAGGGCTCGATCATCGCCGCCGCGCGTGCGCGCCGATCGGGCGTCGACGTGTCGATCAGAGCTTCGTCCGGCCAATCGGGATCGAACAGCGTCTTCCCATCGCGCTGCAGGAGCAGGTCGACGGGCCAGGCCTCGAGCTCGCCCGGCTGCGTCTGGAAGCCGTTCACGTAGCAGATCGAGTACACGCCGTCGACAGGCTGCTCCGAGCGGTCGCGGGCGACGATGCCCACGTCATCAGCGGGTGGATAGGCGCCGCCGAGCTGGTAGTCGGGCTGGGCTCCGGCGGGCGGCAGCGTGACGTCGACGGCATCCGCACTGCATCCGGAGAGCGCCGCGATCAGGGCGAGGGCGAGTGCGGCAGCTGCCTGCCGACGTCTCAGCTCCGCACCCCGTACAGTTCGCCGATCTCCTTCGAGCCCATCCCCTGAGCATAGGTCGGATGCTGGGGCCAGCCGGCAGGTGATTCCTCCCACTCCTCCTGGCGGCCGTACGGGAGCAGATCGGCGAGTGCCTGCAGGTGGCTGAGGCGTTCGGTGCCCCGCCCGTTCGAATGCCATGTTCGGTAGACGGTGTCGCCGTCGCGGAGGAACACGTTGAGGGCGAAGCCGGCATTCGGGGGTGCGCCGACGTCGGCGCCGAAAGTGCTCTCGGCGCTCGAGAACCACTGCATCCGGTTGCCGACGCGGTCGCGATAGGCGAGCAGCTCGTCGATCGGGCCGTTGCTGACGATCACGAACCTCGCGTCGTAGTAGCGCTCGAGGAAATCGAGCCGCGTGAACTGCGAGGTGAAGCCCGTGCAACCCGGGCACTGCCATTCGTTGCCGTCCGACCACATGTGGTTGTAGACGATGAGCTGCGAGCGTCCCTCGAACACGTTGGCAAGGCGAACCGGGCCGTCGGCGCCGACGAGCGTGTACTCGGGCAGCTCGACCATCGGCATGCGGCGACGCTGCGCCGCGATCGCGTCGAGCTCGCGGGTGGCGGCCTTCTCGCGCACGCGGAGCGCGTCGAGTTCGCGCTGCCAGGTGGCGGCGTCGACGACAGGGGGAAGGGGAGTCGTGCTCACGGTTGACCTCCGTTGGTGGCGGGCGACGATGACTTCAGTCTGCGCCGGGCCGCCGACACGGTCAACGGGGCGCAGCCTCCGCCTTCTCCGCATCCTGCGCCGGATTGCGGCGGATGCCGATCCACGAGACGACACCGCCCAGCACCAGCAGGGCCGCGGTCACGATCGCCGCGCTGTGGAAGCCGGCGAGGTTCAGAGTGCCGCCCACGATCGTCGAGATCATCGCGACCACGAAGAGACCCGCGACCCGCGCGACCGCGTTGTTGACGGCCGAGGCGATGCCGGAGTGCGCCTCGTCGATCGCGCCGAGGATCGCCGCCGTCAGGGGTGCGACGGTGAGCGACAGGCCGAGACCCATCACGATCATCGCCGGCAGCACCTGCCACCAGTAGTCGAAGCGCTCGGCGACGAGCAGCAGCATCACCGCGCCGACCGCCATGATGAGCGGGCCGATCGTCATGAACAGCCGAGGGCCGAGTCTGCCGGCCCAGGCGCCGGCCCGGGAGCTGACGAGGATCATCAGGATCGTCATGGGAAGGCTCGCGAGTCCGGCGGCGGTGGCGGGAAGACCCGCACCCTGCTGCAGGTACACGCCGACGACGAATCCGTTCAGCGACAGCGCCGCATAGACGAACAGCGTGGCGAGGTTGCCCCACGCGAAGTCGCGCACGCGGAACAGCGACATCGGCAGCAGCGGCGAGATGGAGCTCTGCTGGCGCCAGAGGAACGCGCCGAACAGCACGACGCCGACCAGCCCGGGGATCCAGATGACAGGCGACGTCCAGCCTCTCGTCGGCTGCTCGATGAGCGCGAACACGACGGCGCCGAGACCCAGGGCGCACAAGGCGCCGCTCCACCAGTCCACGCGCACGCCGCTCGGATGCTCCTGCAGCTTCAACCGCGCGAGCAGCACGAGGTTCACTGCGATCGGGATCACGTTGATGAGGAACACGAACCGCCATGACAGGTAGTCGACGAACAGCCCGCCCAGCAGGGGACCCACGAGCTGGGCCGCCGTCGTGAAGGCGGTCCACACGCCGATCGCCCGTGACTGCACGTCGGCGCGCATGGTCGCCGTGATCAGGGCGAGCGAGCTCGGAACGAGCAGTGCCCCGGCGGCGCCCTGCAGGGCGCGCGCGATGATGAGCACGAGGGGGTCGGGTGCGGCGGCCACTGCGATCGACGCGACGCCGAACGCGATCAGGCCGATGCGCATCACGAGCACCCGCCCGTACGCGTCGGACACGGAGCCCGCGAGCAGGATCAGAGCGCTCAGAGTGATGAGGTAGGCGTCGACCACCCACTGCTGGGTCGTGATGCCTCCGCCCAGTTCGCGGCTGATCGCCGGGAGCGCCACGTTCACCACGGTGCCGTCGAGGAAGGTCACGAACGAGGCGAGGACTGCGATCGCGATCACGAGCCGCTGCAGGGGAGCGAAGGAAGCCACGATCCGAACACTACCGCCGTGAGCGGACACCAGGGGCGGATGCCGGTCAGCCGCCCATGCCCGAAAGGTACAGGTCGCGCAGGCCCGCCACGCCGCCGCGTTCGTAGGCGCGCTCCTGTCGCTCTGCGCCGGTGCCGTCGAGGCGGATGCGCTCGAACCGCTCGACGACGAAGTCCTCGTCTCCGAGTTCGGCGAGCGCGGGGCGTGCGTGGGCGAGCATCGCAGAGGCCACGTCCCACAGCGATGCCGCCTCGCCGGTGGTCGGGTCGATCACGCGCGCCCGCGTTCCGCGGCGGGCCGCGGTCCACAGCGATGCGTCGATCGCATCGGGCTCCGCGGGGCGGGCGGCGCCCGGCAGGTCGGAGAGGATGAGAACTCGAGCCAGCGCCGCAGCGAACAACGTGTCCTCCGTCGTGAGCTGCGCGTCGAACACGCGGACCTCGACCGTGGGGAAGCGCCGGGAGAGCCGCACGGCCCAGGCGATCGACGCGGCGTCGCCGATGGCGCCGAGCGCCACCAGCCGGTCCACGCGCGTGGTGTAGTCGTCGAGATCGTGGAAGCTCGGCGGACACCACGACGACGGCAGACGCCGGATGAGGATGCTGCGCCAGCTCGCGAATCCGGAGTGCCGGCCGTGCGTGTAGGGCCCGTTTCCCGTGAGCGCGAGCAGCGTCGGCAGCCATTCCCGCACGCGGTTGAGGGCGCGGACGCGCTCCTCGTCATCCGTCACCTCGACGTGGACGTGCAAGCCGTTGACCTCGTGGTCCCTGGTGATCTCGGCGAGCTGATCCGCGACCTCGTCGTAGTGCGTCGAGGGCGACACGACGAACCCGCCCGGTGCGATGAACGGCGTGGCGGAAGGGGCTGCCACGGCTCCCTGCTGGGCGGCATGGGCCGCGAGCAGCGAGCGCATCCTGCGCAGCTGGCGAGCAGCATCCGCCCTATCCCCGACGGGGCTCGTCGCGCATTCGAGCTGGCAGGTCAGATACTCCGGCATGACCTCGCCGCCGCCGCGTCGGCCCGTGATGCGTTCGCGCGCTCCGTGATCCATTCCGATCGGTGCGAGCGTCTGGTGATCGAGGACGACGAACTCCTCCTCGACCCCGAAGCGCGCGGACATCGGGACCTAGTGATCCCGCAGGTCGGAGATCAGCTCCGACTTGCGCTTGCCGCTGTAGCCGTGCAGGCCCAGCTCCTTCGCGCGCTTCCTGAGTTCATCGACGGTCCATTCCTCGTAGTCGCCGTGCTCGCCGCCGCGGCGTCCCACGGTGCTGCGTCCGTCGCGCGCCGCAGCGTTCGAGATGCGAGCGGCCTTCTCCTTTGACGCTCCGTCATCGCGGAGTTCCTCATACAGCTCCGGGTCCTTCAACGAGCTGTTCCTGCGTCCCGGCATCGGGATCTCCTCTCGCGTGTCATCCTGAGGGGGCCGCGGCGGCAGGGCTGCTCCCGCGGGAGCACCCCGCCACCGCCTGGGGAGTCACTTGTCGAACGCGTCTCGAACGTTGTCGCCGGCCTTCTCGGCGGCGTCCTTCACGTCCTGGCCCGCCTGCTTGGCAGCGGCCTTCGTCTGGTCGAGCCGACCCTCGTTCTCGAGGTCGTCGTTGCCGGTGACCTTGCCCACGCCTTCCTTGACCTTTCCGCCCATCTTCTCGGCAGCGTTCTTCATGTCGTCTCCGACGCCCATGGTGTGCTCCTTTCGCGAAGCGATCAGTGGAAGGGCCACTGTGGCACGGGACGCGCGTGATCACGACGGGATTGACATCGGCCGCCGCATCCGTCTAGGAGCCGCCTGCGGACTCAGTCCGTGAGGGTGATGATGCCCGAGGGTGCACCGAGAGCCGCGACTGTGAGCTCGGCGGCGCGATCGAGGTGTACACGGGGCTCTACGGGGATCTCGGTTTCCCAGTAGGTCCAGGGGCCGTAGAACTGCCCGTACCGTAGAACCACTCCGCCGTACTCGAGGACCGAGGCTTCGAGCGTCGCGACGCCGCGCGCGCCGACCTCGTCGGCCATGGTCCAAGCGACGCTCTGCGCCAGGAGCGCGGGGCGGTCGGCGGCCAGGGCAGCCGCGATGAGATTGGCTGTTCCCTCGATCCGGATGCGGGCGTTCGCTGCACGTCGCGCGGGCAGATCGGCTGCGGAGTCGGGAAGATCCGTCAGCTGGTGCAGGATGACATCCGGTGCGATCCGGGTGACTGCCTCCACGATTCCTGCGCGGTCGAAGGCATCGCACACGACGGGCGTTCCGCCGAGATCCTCGACGAACGCGGCTTTGTCGGTCGAGCGGGTCAGACCGTGCACCTCGTGCCCGTTCTCGACGAGCAGCGGCAGAAGGCGGCGGCCGAGCACTCCGGTGGCGCCGGCGAGGAATACGCGCATGCCCAGATTGTATTCAGATCGGCGAATCGCCCATCGACGCATGACGCGGCGGGGACTACTCTGGCGTCAAGCGGACGGTTCCGCCCGCTGACCCGAGACGGAGAGCGGTGTGCGATGGACTCGATGATGATGGGCGCCATGTCCAAGAACATGATGTCGATGCCCGACATGGCGATGATGGACATGTCCGTCATGCAGGCCTGCATGGACGCGTGTTCGGCGTGTGAACAGGCGTGTACCGTCTGCTCGACGCAGATGATGGACTGCGCTCCCGCGTGCATGAACTGCGCGGACATGTGCAACACGATGATGCGTTCGATGATGCGGATGCAGGGCATGACGCCCGCATCGATGATGTCGATGCTCGACGCCTGCATCGCGATGTGCCAGACCTGCATGGACATGTGCATGATGCACGCCGACGAGAGCGACGTGTGCCGGATGTGCGCTCAGTCGTGCCAGGCCTGCATGGACGCGTGCATGGCCATGAAGGACATGATGATGGCGGGTGCCTGACGAGCCCTCAGACGGCGGCGACGTTGAACTGCGTGCGGCCGACCGCCAGCACGCCGTAGCGCACGTGCAGCGCGACCGGGCTCCCGGGCGCTGCTTCGAGGGCGGCCCCGGTGGCGTTCCACAGCGCGTGCGCGTCGCCCTCGAGCGTGCACACGACCAGTTCGCCGGTCGTGGCATCCGCTCGCTCGACGATCGCGTCGACCCACTCCGACGGCGTCGCCGAGGCGAGCCGCGCCTGGATCAGGTGCAGGCCGTGGCCGGAGGCGAACGAGGAGCAGATCTCACCGCGCGAGCACATGCACGCCGAACGCTCACGCACCTGAAGGGGCGGAAGGAAGTTCTGCGGCGTGGACACGGGTTTCTCCTGTCGGTCGAGGTGTTCCCGCAAGAGTAGGTCGGGCGTGTCGGATCGGGAAGCGCACCCGACACGCAGTGAAACAAAGGGGCGTAGGATCGAGGCGTGTTGTTCTCGATGAGCGCCCTCTCGGCGCGGAACGGAGCCGCAGGCGCGTTCAGCGCCGCGGGCAGAGGCTGAGGATCAGCCGGAGGCGGAACCCCCGTCGCCGGTGCTGAGACGTACCCACCTCCACTCCTCTCACGAAAGCACTCATCACTCATGCGTCCCCTCGACGACCGCGCCGTCCGCGCGTCCTTCATCAACGCCTCACGCAAAGAGGTCGCAGACCTCAACCTTCCCGCCGGCTTCTCCGATCTCGACTTCGAGAAGCTCGACTATCTCGGCTGGGTGGATCCCAAGCTGCCCCGTCGCGCCTATGTCGTGGCCTGGCGCGAAGACGAGCCCGTCGGCGTCTTCCTGCAGCGCGCCGAGCAGCGTCTCGCCGCCCGAGGCCAGTGCTCGTGGTGCGAAGACGTGACGCTCCGCAACGATGTGCAACTGTTCGTCGCCCGCAAGGCCGGCGCGGCCGGCCGCAAGGGCGACGCCGTCGGCACTCTGGTCTGCGCCGAGTTCGGCTGCTCGCGGAACGTGCGGATGCTGCCGCCTCTGGCGTATCAGGGCTACGACCGCGAGCTGGCCAGGGACCTGCGCATCCTGCGCCTGCAGGAGCACGTCACGGGATTCCTGACCGAGGTCAGCGGGTAGCCGCCTCGACGCGCTCCCACGCGGGGGCTGCGTGCTCCGCGGCCAGCCGCGCGAACGCGCGGAAGCTCGATGCTCCCGGCCAGTCGGCCGGGAGCATCGACGGCGGCAGCCCCGGATCGGTGTACGGCAGCAGGCGCCAGCGGTCGATCAGGTGGACGTATGCGGCGAACGGCTCCTCGGGCAGGGTCGCGAGGGAGTCCTGGAAGCTCTCGTGCGCGGTGCGGAGGGCGGCGAGATCCCACCAGGAGGCCGCGGCCTCGACGAGCGAGCCGGACGGCACCGGGGTCGCCGTGGAGAACAGCGTCGCCCAGCGACGCGCATCGAGGTCGTCGAGGATCTGCTCCACCTCTCCCTGCAGGTGGCCGGGGCAGATCCACAGAGCCGATGACACGACCCCCGATCCGATGAACTGCAGCCGCCTGCGCAGCTGATGCCGGACGTTCCTGGCGCTCTCCGGAATCGAGAACGACACGAGGCACCAGGTGTCGGCATCCGACATCTCCCGCATCTCGAAGATGCGACGATCACCGCGCTCCAGCATGGGAACGGCGTCGGGATTCAGCAGGTACCCGGGAACGCCGTCGCGCTCGGCGAGCAGCAGGCCCTTCTGCTTGAGCCTGGCGACGCCCGTGCGAGCCTGCGACTCGGGGATTCCGAGCGAACCGGCGAGGGCGACCAGCGCGGACGCCGGGATCCACCCGCCGAGCCGTCGCAGGTACAGACCGACGAACGTCCGCAGAAGCGAGGCGGTGCTGCCGGGGCGTGCCTCGATGTCGTCGAAGACCGGGGTCATCCGGTGGGTCCCTGACCGGGGCCCTGGAGCAGGGCATCGCGCACGGCCAGAACACCGGTCACGGTCTCGACGTGCGAGGTGCTCAGAGGCGAGAGTCCCAGACGGATGCCGTCGGGGAAGCGGAAGTCGGGGATCACGCCGTCCGCCCACAGCCGCTGGGTCACGGCGCGGAAGTCGGGATGACCGATGGTGATGTGGCCGCCGCGGAGTTCCGCGTCTCGAGGGCTCAGCAGGCGCACGCCGAGCGGGGCGAGCACCTCGTCGAAAGCCTGCACCGCGAGATCGGTCAGCGTCTTCGACTTGGCCCGGACGCCCTCGATCGTGGCCTGTTCGATGTGATCGAGCATCCCCTGCATGGGCAGCATCCCGAGCACCGGAGGGGTTCCGCTGATGAACTGGCGGATCGTGGCGTCGGGGGCGTAGGCGGGTCCCATGGCGAACACATCGGCGGCGCCCATCCACCCCTGGATCGGCTGCCGCAGCACGCCGTGATGAGCCGCGCGCACGTAGGCGAAGGCCGGGGCACCCGGTCCGCCGTTCAGGTACTTGTACGTGCAGCCGACGGCGAGGTCGACGCCCCACGCGTCGAGCTGCATCGGAATCACGCCGACCGAGTGGCACAGGTCCCACAGCATCAGCGCACCCGATGCGTGCACTTGCTCCGTGATGCCCTTCATGTCGGCGAGTGCCCCCGAGCGGTAGTCGACATGGCTGAGCACCACGAGAGCCGTGCGCTCGGTGACGGCATCGGCGATGTCCGCGAGCTGCACGCCCTGCACCGGATCGGCGCTGATCCATCGCACGGTCATGCCGGACTCGGCCGCGACGCCCTCGGCGACGAAGCGGTCGGTGGGGAAGTTGCCCTGCTCGATGACGATCTCGGTGCGTTCCGCGCGTGCGTCGGCCGCCGCGCGCATGAGCTTGTACAGCAGCACGGTGGTCGAGTCGGCGACGACGGTCTGCCCGGCCGCGGCGCCCAGGCAGGCGGCGCCGATGCGGTCGCCCAGAGATGTGGGCAGCTCCATCCACTGCTCGTCCCACGACCGGATCAGCCGGGTGCCCCAGTCACCGCGCACGAAGTCGGAGATCTTCTCGCCGGTGTCGCGCAGCGGGCGGCCGAGCGAGTTGCCGTCGAGGTAGGCGGTCACACCGGGCATGTCCGCGAAGGCGTCGAGGTGCGCGCGCAGCGGGTCGGCGGCGTCGAGGGCGTGTGCGGTCGTGAGCAGGTCGGTCATGTCACACCTTCAGGATCTGTGCGTGGAGGGGATCGAGGTCGCCCGCGGGGAGGAGCAGGCGGACGGATGCCGGATGGGAGGGATCGACGGGATCGAGGATCCGCAGCAGGTCGGCGCCATCGACGCCGGCCTCGCGCAGGGCATCGATCTCGTGCGGGTTCAGGTCGACCGGAGTGGGGCCGTTGCCCATGTCGGTGCCGTATCGCACGGTGCCGCCCGCCGCATGGAAGCGGCGCACGTTGTCGACGGCGGTCGCTCGGGCGGTCGCGTCGTGGATCGAGAGCGTTGAGATCCAGACGACGGATGCCGCCTGCTCTGCGATCTCGTCGTCGGAGAGTCGCTCGGTGAAGGGCGCGTGCGCGAGGGCCGAGGCTCCGAGACGGACGGCGCGCTGAGCCTCGCCGGCGCCCTCCGCATGTGCGACGATCGGCAGGCCGCGTGCCGCGGCGAGCTCGACGATCGTGCGGAACATGTCGTCGTCGAAGACAGGACCGGCCGTGCTGTTGCTCGCGACCTTGATGCGCGAGGCGCCCGCATCCGCCATCTCGGTGACCGCCGCCGCGGCATCCGCTTCGCTCGCGATCTTGCGGAACGAGCCTGCGGGCGCCCAGGCGCGGTCGGAGGGATAGCCGCCGACCGGCGTGAGGAAGGCTCCGGCGAACTCGATCGACGTTCTGCGGATCGCATCGCATTTCGTCACTTCGACTCGCTCAGTACGGCGCTCGCTCGCTTCCTGGTCGTTGAGCGAGGAGCGCAGCGACGAGACCAAACGTGCTGCTCCTGCGTGCTCCTGGTCGTTGAGCGAGGAGCGCAGCGACGAGACGAAACGCGGATTCCCGCCCAGATCGACGACCCTCCCGAGCCGCGATCCGGCCAGCAGGGTGTGGTCGACGAGCTGCAGGTGCACGTGGTGATCGGTGAATCCGCCGATCACCACGCCGTCAGCGTGCGGGAGGGTCTGCATCAGCCGCCGATCTCGGTGCGGACCGTGTACAGCTCGGGGAAGAAGGTCAGCTCGAGGGCGCGCTGCAGGAAGCCCACGCCGCTCGACCCGCCCGTGCCGACCTTCATGCCGATCGTGCGCGAGACCGTCTTGAGATGACGGAAGCGCCAGAACTGGAAGTTGTCCTCGAGATCGACGAGATCCTCGCAGGCCTCGTACAGGTCCCAGTGCTGCTGCGGATTCACGTAGATCTCGCGGATCGCCGGCACGAGTCCGGGGGTTTCGCGGTACGGCTCGCGCACGTCTCGGTCGAGGATCTCGGCGGGTACCGGCAGACCGCGCCGTGAGGCGTACCGCAGGAACTCGTCGTACAGCGTCGGCTTCTCCCATTCGGCCGTGAGCAGCGCGAGGTTCGCCGGATGATCGCGGAAGACGCTGAGCATCTTCTCGTTCTTGTTGCCGAGGGCGAACTCGACGGCACGGTACTGCACGGACTGGAAACCCGAGGAACTCCCGAGCGAACCGCGGAACTGCGCGTACTCGGTGGGGGTGAGGGTCGCCAGGATGGACCACTGCTGGGTCATCACGTCCTGGATCTTCTTGATGCGGGCGACGCGCTTGAGCGCTTCTCGCAGATCATCGCTCGCGAGCAGCCGGCGGGCGGAGGACAGTTCGTGCAGCAGCTGCTTGAGCCAGAGCTCGGTGGTCTGGTGCTGGATGATGAACAGCATCTCGTCGTGGTGCTCGGGGGTGCTGACCGGGCGCTGCGCGGTGAGCAGCTGATCGAGAGCCAGATACGACCCGTAGGTCATCCGGCCCGTCAGGTCGGTGACGATGCCGTCTTCGAGCGCGCGCTCGTTCTCAGTGCTCATACCGCGAACATATCACTTTCGTGGCGAGCGTCACAGAGGTGAAATGTTGTACCCCGGTCGTTGAGCGAGCGCAGCGAGACGAAACGCGGTTTCAACGGCACGACTGGAGTTGCTGCGCTGATGACGCGTTTCGTCTCGTCGCTTCGCTCCTCGCTCAACGACCGGGCGCCGGGGTGCTCCTGCTCGTTGAGCGAGCGCAGCGAGAAGAAACGCAGAGACGAAACGCAGAGAGGAAATAATTTCGCTCAACGACCGGGGTCAGAGGCGCGGGGTACGCGGCGGGGGAGTGCGCCGGGAACCGGGAGCGCCCGCCGCCTCGAACGCTGCGGCCAGAGCCAGCAGCTTCGCGTCGTCGTAGGCGCGGCCGGCGAAGGTGAGGCCGATCGGCATCCCGATGTCGGCCATCAGGCCCATCGGCACTGTGACCGTGGGGATGCCGAGGTGACGCACGGCGAGGTTGCCGTTCGCGATCCACGTGCCGTTGCGCCAGCCGAGATCGGCCGAGGCCTCGTTGACGTCCATGTCTGCGGGGCCGACGTCTGCGACGGCGGGGAAGACCACGGCATCCAGGCCGAGAGAATCCATCCACTCCTCGAGATCGACGCGACGGGTCTCCTCGAGGCCGCGCAATCCGCCCTCGAGCTCTGGCATGTCGAGGAACCCGACAGCCGGATGCTCGCGCACCCAGCCGGGGTACTCGGCGATGTCGTCGTCGAAGCCGGTGTAGCGGTCGGCCAGCGCGCCCGCCGGGTGCGGGAAGATCGCGGCGCCGTCGACGTCGGCGAGAGTCGAGAGGTCAGGGTCGCCGTTGGCCTGCAGGAAGTCCTCCCATCCCCAGGCCGACAGGTCGACGATCTCGCGCCTCAGATACTCGGGAGACACCAGACCGCGGGTCGCGATCGTCGGGGCCCCTGGGCGGTCTCCCTCGTAGTTCGACACGACGGGGAAGTCGACCTCGACGACCGTTGCGCCGGCCGCTTCGAGGTCGCGGCGCGCAGCCTCCCACCGCTCGATGATCGACGCGCGCGTCTCGATGCGCTGCCCGGTCGGCCCGCCGATGCCGGGATCGTCGGCGGTGCCGGCATCCGGATCGGCGTTGATGTACATGCGCGGGATGCCGATGCGGGCGCCCTGCAGCGACGCGGATGCCGCGAGGGCGGGATAGGACGCGGGGCGGACCTCGGATGCCGAGGGCAGCGGCACCCACGGCTGCGACCGCCAGAAGTCGCCGCGGGTCTCGGCGTCGTCGGCGACGATCACGTCGAGGACGTCGAGCAGATCAGCCATGGTGCGCGCGTGCGGCACCACGACGTCCATGGTGGGCACGAGCGGCCAGTTGCCGCGGGTCGAGATGACGCCGCGCGAAGGTGTGTAGGCGCACAGCGCGTTGTTGGTCGCCGGCCCCCGCCCGCTCGACCACGTCTCCTCGCCGAGGCCGAAGGCCGCGAAGCTCGCCGCCGTCGCCGTGCCCGAGCCGTTCGACGAGCCCGATGCGAACGGGGCGGTGAGGAAGTCCGCGTTGTACGGACTCTCCGCGCGACCGTAGACGCCGCGCTGCATGCCGCCGTTCGCCATGGGCGGCATGTTGGTCAGGCCGAGGCAGATCGCTCCTCCGGCACGGAGGCGCTCGATCGTGAAGGCGTCGCGCTGCGCCACGAGGTCTCGGAAGGCAGGGCTGCCGGACGCAGCGGTGAGCCCCGTGACGAGGTAGCTGTCCTTCGCGGTGTAGGGGATGCCGTCGAGCGGACCGAGCAGTTCACCCGCGGCGCGGCGGGCGTCGGATGCGTCGGCCTCGGCGCGTGCGGCGGGGTTGTGCACCACGAGCGCATTCAGCGCGGTCTCGGTGCCGGGCGCGTCGTAGGCCGCGATGCGCGCCAGGTACGCCTCGACGAGTTCGACCGCCGTGGTCCGACCCGATTCGAGAGCGCGCCGCAGATCGGCGATGGATGCTTCATGCACGTTGAACATCGTGAGTCCTTGTCGGTTGATGCGTTTTTCGTCAAGTCGCTTCGACAGGTGGTCGTTGAGCGAGCGGAGCGAGACGAAGCGCAGAGACGAAACGCAGAGACGAAACGCAGAGACGAAACGCAGGCGGGCGGTCGGGTCAGAGCGACGGCTGCTGCTGGGTGATGCAGTGGATGCCGCCACCGCGGTCGAACAGCGGGCGTGCATCGACCGTGACGACCGTGCGCCCCGGGTAGGCGTCCGCGAGAATCTCTCGGGCGGCGGCATCCGCCTGCTCGTCGCCGAATCCGCAGGCGACGACGCCGTCGTTCGTGACGAGGTGGTTCACGTAGCTCCAGTCGACGAAGCCCTCGTCGTCGCGCAGTGTCAGGGGCGCGGGCAGGCCGACGATCTCGAAGCTGCGGCCGGCGGCATCCGTCTGCCGCTCGAGGTGCGCGCGCAGCTGCCGGCTGACCTCGAAGTCGGGATGCTCGGGGTTCTGCTGCTCGTGCAGCAGCAGGCGACCGGGGGAGGCGATCGTCGCGACGATGTCGACGTGGCCGTTCGTGCCGAAGTCGTCGTAGTCGCGCGTGAGGCCGCGCGGCAGCCAGACGGCGGTGGTGGCACCGATCGTGCGCAGCATCTCGGCTTCGACGCGCTCCCGGTCGGCGAACGGGTTGCGGCGCCTGTCGAGTTGCACGGTCTCGGTCAGGAGGACCGTGCCCTCGCCGTCGACGTGGATGCCGCCGCCCTCGTTCACGAGCACGGAGCTGACGAGCTCTGCCCCCACGGCGCCCGCGATGATGCGCGCATGCTGGGCGGCCTTGCCCCACTCCGCCCACTCCGGGGCGCCCCAGCCGTTGAAGATCCAGTCGACCGCGCCCAGGCGGCCGTCGTCGGAGATGACGAAGCTCGGCCCGGAGTCGCGCATCCAGAACTCGTCGACCGGGGCTTCGACGAGCTCGATCGAGCCGCTGAGCATGCGGCGCGCGCGGCCGAGTTCGCTCGGGTCGACGAGCATCGAGACCGGCGTGAACTCGGCGGCCGCGTGCGCGACGGCGGTCCAGGTGGCATAGCCCTCTTCGCGCTCGGCGGCGCTCTCGCCCAGGGTCTGCCCCTCGGCGGGGAACGCCATCCAGATGCGGTCGTGGCGTGCGGTCTCGGCGGGCATTCGCCAGGTCATGAGGTCTCCTCGGGGGCCGTGCTCGTCGCCGGGAGCGGAGCCGCGGCAGATGGCTATTGAACGGGTGGCCAACAGGTGCTACGGTATCCCCTGATGAACACGACGTCAAGAGCCGCGGCGAAGCGGCTGCCGCCCGCCGAGCGCGAGCGGTCGATCGTCGACGGCGCCACGGCGCTGGCGTACGAAAGCGGCATCGAAGCGCTCACGGTGCGCGCCGTGGCGAGTCGGGTGGGCGTCACGCCGGCGCTCATCGCGCACTACCGTCCGGTGATGGACGAGTTCGTGGCTGAGGTGTTCGGCGAGATCGTCGCCGCCGAACGCGACGAGGTTCTGGGCGGCTTCGTCTTCACAGGCGACCTCCGCGAGAATCTGCAGCGCCTGATCGAGACGCTGCTCGATGACACCCGTGAAGACGTCGCGCTCGTGTGGGTGCAGTCCTGGTCGCTCGGCGCCCGCAACGAGGCGCTCGGGCAGCGGGTCCGTCACGAGATGGACCTCTGGCAGTCGGGACTCGAAGACGTCATCCGCCGCGCATCCGCCGGCACCGTCGACCCCGAGCCCGCCGCCTGGCTGCTGCTCGCGATGGTCGACGGCATGAGCGCCCACTCGCTGGTCAAGTGGGCTCCGCACGACAGGGCGGACCTCGCTCGCCGCACACTCGCAGCCGTCCTCGGCTGACCCCCACAGAACAGGAAAGCGCATGACAGCAGAACGCATGCACGCGGCCTCGGCCGAATCCACGGCGATCGTCGACGCCGTCCTCGACTATTCGAGGCGGCGGATGCTGTCGGACTTCGTGCCCCTCGACAAGCCGCAGACGCCGGTCGAGCTCACCCGGCTGACCGGCGGGCGCACGATCACCGACGAAGGGCTCGGAGCGACCAGAGCACTTGCGACGTTCGAGCACGTGCTCGCCCCCGCCTGCCTCAGCACGAGTCATCCCCTCTACCTGTCGTTCATCCCGACCGCGCCCACGATGGCCGCGATCGCGTTCGACCTCGTCGTCTCGGCATCCGGGCTCTACGGCGGCAGCTGGCTCGAGGGCGCGGGCGCCGTGCACGCCGAGAACGAGGTGCTCGCCTTCCTCGCCCGTGAGTTCGGTCTGCCCGACACCGCGGGCGGCGTCTTCGTGCAGGGCGGCACGATCGGGAATCTGTCGGCTCTCGTGGCGGCACGAGAGGCCACCAAGGCTCGACTGATCGCTGCCGACAAGGAGCTGCCGATGCGCTGGAAGATCGTGTGCAGCACCGAGGCGCATTCGTCGAACAAGTCGGCTGCGAAGGTGATGGATGCCGACGTGCTGCTGGTCCCGGCCGGCGCCGACGGCAAGCTGCACCCCGAGGGGGTGCGCGCGGCCCTCGCCGAGCACGGCGACGAGGTATGCGCCGTCGTCGCGACCGGAGGATCCACGAACTTCGGGATCGTCGATGACATCGCCGGCATCGCCGCCCTGAAAGACGAGTTCGACTTCTGGCTGCACATCGACGGCGCCTACGGGCTCACCGCGATGCTCGCGCCCGAGGCCCGGCACATCTTCTCGGGAGTCGAGCGTGCCGACTCGATGATCGTCGACCCGCACAAGTGGCTGTTCGCTCCCTTCGACTGCTGCGCGCTGCTGTACCGCGATCCCGACAGCGGCCGCCGCGCCCACACGCAGCACGCCGAGTATCTCGACACGCTGACCGACGCCGACGACTTCAACCCCTCGGACTACTCGATCCAGCTCACCCGGCGTCCCCGCGGCCTGCCGCTGTGGTTCTCGCTCGCGACCTACGGCGTCACGGCCTACCGCGAGGCGGTGAGCGCCACGCTCGCGCTCACGCAGCGCATCGCCGAGGAGATCGCCCGACGCCCCGAGCTGACGCTGGTGCGCGACCCGCAGCTGTCGGTCGTGGTGTTCGAGCGCAACGGCTGGGACCGCGCCGACTACGACCGCTGGTCGGATCAGCTGCTCGACACGCAGCACGCCTTCGTGGTGCCGAGCTCGCATGCGGGTCGCCCCAACACCCGATTCGCGATTCTCAACCCGCTCACGACGTTCGACGACCTGGTGGGCATCCTCGACACCATGAAGTGAGGTCCCGAGCATCCGCACCGCCCCGGCGGGTCAGCGCGTGGTGTGCGCGTTCAGGAAGTCGATCGTCTTCTGCAGCGCGGTCTGTGCGTCGGGCATGTCGAGGTGGAACTGGTACTCGTGCGGGAGCGACGGCTCGTGAGGAGCGGGCCAGAAGAGAGTCGTGACGTCGACGCCGAGCTCGTCGAGGCGCTTCGCCATCGGGATCGACTGCAGCCAGGTCAGTCCGTCGCCGTTGCCGCCGGAGATGTAGGTGGTCGGGAAGTCAGCGGTGACCCAGTCGATCGTCGACATCGTGGCGCCGGTCGAGCCCTCGGCCCAGTCCTTGGTGCCGGCGTACGCCCACATCGACGATTTGAAGCCCCAGCCGACGAGGCCGGTCAGCTCGGCAAGGGCCGAGAGGTCGTAGACGCCGCAGTTGAGCACCGTCGCGACGACCTGGTCGGCCTTGAGCGCCGGAGTCACGTCCATGATCTCGGCGTACTCGGCGTTCGTGATCAGCGTCGCCATCTGGCTGGCCAGCTGTCCGCCCGCGGAGTCGCCGGCGAGCACGATCTGAGTCGGATCGACGCCGAGCTCGTCCGCATGCTCGTCGATGTAGGCGAGGGCGTCGTTGAGCTGGTGCACCGCGAGGGGGTACACGCCCTCGGGGCCGATCGTGTAGTTCACCGCGATCGTCGTGTAGCCCTCGGCGGCGAGGATGCGCATGTACGGGTCGACGTTCTCCTTCGACCCCGAGATCCAGGCGCCGCCGTGGATCCACACGATCGTGGGCAGCGGGCCCGTGGCGGATGCGGGGGAGAAGACGTCCATCGTCGTGTCGACGCCGTCATCCGAGTAGGCGACGTCGAGCGTCTCGGTGAGCTTCGTGTCGGGGACGTGCTTGTCCATCTCGGCGGCGGTCTCGTCACCGCCCTTCGTGAACACGGAGCGGATCACCATGGCCGAGGGCCACGGCGTGATCGACCCGATGATCGCGACGACGGCCACCACCGCGACGATGATTCCCAGCGTGATCCTGGTGCGCCTCCATCTGCGACGCTTCTTCGGGCGGACGGCGTCGTCGGTGCGCTCTTCTGCGGCGTGCGTGCTCATGGAACCCCTCCCACCGACAGTGTGGCAGTATTCCGGTTCCCGTGGGGAGGGCGCGGGTCAGCGCGCGGCAAGGACCTTCGCGGTGTCGGCGATCGTGATCTGCGGCGGGTACAGGCCCATCACCTGGATCGCGGCGGCGTGGTTATCGGCGGTCGACCCCGCGCACGCGTCGGCAGCGATCGTGACATGCGCGCCGGCATCCGCCGCCGCGAGCGCGGTCGACAGCACGCAGCAGTCGGTCGAGACGCCCGCGAGGACGACCTGGGCGCCGTGGCCGACGACGGCCTCGATCTGCGCGCCCCATTTGCCGAACGTCGGCAGGTCGAGGGTCGGATGCGGCGACAGGTGCGCGGCATCAGGGACGAGGTCGTACAGCGGATCCGTCGCGGGCCGGTCGGCGAACGGCCAGGCGGCGAAGTAGTCACCCCATGACGTCGATCGATCGGCCGTCGGCATCCATCTGGTCACGAGCACGCGCTCGCCGAATGCATCCGCCAGCTCTCTGATGCGCGGCATCGCCGCCGCGAAGAACGGCGACCCCCAGGCCGAGTCGGGGGAGGCGAAGATGTTCTGCGGGTCGATGACGACCAGCCATTCCGTCACGCCTGCTCCTGGCGCCGGATCGTGCCCGCTCGCCCGAACCATGTCACGACGAACGACAGGACCAGTGCGAACAGCACGCCCAGGTTCGCGTAGCCCCAGTCGTCGCGCCAGCCGAACAGGTCGAGGAAGTAGCCCTGCCAGTCGTTCCACGGGGTGCCGGGGATCTGGTTCATCACGAAGCCCCAGCCGATCGCGGTCGTCACGAGCATGGTGCCGATCGACAGCCCGTCGTAGGCGCCGTAGCGGCCGCGGGCGTCGAACAGAGCGAGTTCGTCGTAGTCCTTGCGGCGGCGCAGGATGTCGGCGATCAGGATGCCGGCCCACGACGCCATCGGCACGCCGAGGGTGATGAGGAACGACTGGAACGGCCCGATGAAGCTCGTCGCGAAGAAGACCACGAAGATCGTTCCGGTCGTGAGGATCACCCCGTCGACGGCGGCTGCGGCAGGGCGGGGGATGCGGATGCCGAGGCTCAACAGCGTGAGACCGGATGAGTAGATGCCGAGCACCGCGCCGGACACGAGCGTGAGGATCGCGACGATCAGGAAGGGGAACAGCAGCCATGTCGGCAGCAGGGTCGCGAGGGCGCCGATCGGGTCGCCGCCGACGGCCGCCGACAGCTCCTCGTCGGATCCTGCGAGCAGGAGGCCGAAGAAGACGAGGATGACGGGGGCCACCGAACCGCCGATCGTGTTCCAGGCGATGATCTGCCCGTCGGAGGCGGTGCGCTTCTGATAGCGCGACCAGTCGGCGGCGATGTTGATCCAGCCCAGCCCGAAACCGGTCATCACCATGACGAGCGCCCCCACGGTCTGCGCGAAGGTGCCGTCGGGGCGGGAGAACGCCACGTCCCACTGGATGTGCTGGAAGGTGAAGATCAGGAACAGCACGGTCATCGCGCCGGTGAGCCAGGTCAGCACCGACTGCAGCTTCATGATCGTGTGGTAGCCGAGAACCGAGGCGCCCACGATCAGCGCGGCGACCGCGACCGTCGCGATGATCTTCACGGCGGTGTCGTCGTTCCCGTTCACCCAGCCGAGCGTGCGCAGGATCGTTCCCGTGGCGAGCACGGCGGTGATCGCCAGCGACGTCTCCCAGCCGATCGAGGTCAGCCACGACACGATGCCCGGAAGCTTCTGCCCCTGGACCCCGAACGCCGCGCGCGACAGCACCATGGTGGGCGCGGATCCCCGCTTGCCCGCGATCGCGATGAGTCCGCACAGGAAGAACGACACGACGATGCCGATCACGGACACGAGAGTCGCCTGCCACAGGGAGACGCCGAAACCGAGGATGAACGACCCGTACGACATGCCGAACACCGACACGTTCGCGGCGAACCACGGCCAGAACAGATCACGGGGCTTCGCACCGCGGTCGGACTCGGGGATGATCTCGATGCCCGCGCGCTCGATCAGCGCACTCCTGTTGTCGCTCATGACGACATCTTCCTCGCTCGCTGCGCGAAAAGTCGGAGTCTCACGCAGACACGCCGGCGTCGACCCCGGCCCGGCGGCGCGCCGCCCGGAAAGTCCGACTTTTCGCGCGCCGACCCGCGAAGGTCCGTGTACCTCGGGGCTCAGCCGGCGAAGAACGCTCCGGCGACGCGGGCCAGATCGTGCAGGTCGGACACCCCGGCCAGCTCGCGAGCGGAGTGCATCGAGAGGATCGGGATGCCGACGTCGACGGTGCGGATGCCGAGGCGCGTCGCGGTGATCGGACCGATCGTCGACCCGCAGGGCACGTTGTTGTTCGACACGAACTCCTGCGGACGCACGCCCGCGCTCTCGCACCAGGCCCTCCAGGCGGCGGAGCCGACGGCATCCGTCGCATATCGCTGATTCGCGTTGAGCTTGAGGATGGGGCCCGAGCCGAGTACAGGGTGCACGACCGGGTCGTGCTTGCCGACGTAGTTCGGGTGCACCGAGTGGCCGACATCGCTCGACAGGCACCACGACGAGGAGTAGGCCCGCCGACGCGCCGAGGAGTCGGCGCCGAGCCCGGAGTAGACGCGCTCGAGCACGTCCTCGAGGAAGGGGCCGCCGGCCCCTGAGCGGGAACCGGAGCCGAGCTCCTCGTGGTCGAAGGCTGCGAGCACCGCGATCGGACCCTTCGACGGGCTCAGGGACCCATTCTCCGCGGCCGCGGAGAGCGCCACCACGCCGGCGTGCACGGAGGCGAGGTCGTCCAGGCGACCGGACGCGAAGAAGGCGCTGTCCTTGCCGAACACCGCTCCGCGCGCGGAGTCGGCGATGACGACGTCGTACCCGCGGATGTCGGATGCCGACACTCCGGCAGACGCGGCCAGTTCGGCGAGGATGTCGTTCTGCGTCGGATCTCCCAGGCCCCACACCGGCTGCGTCTGGAACTGCTTGTCGAGCGCGAGGCCGGTGTTCGCCTCGCGGTCGAGGTGCACGGCCAGCTGCGGCAGGCGCAGCAGCGCACCGGTGTCGGCCAGCACCACCCGGCCGTCGGCCAGGGCGAGGCGCCCTGCCAGGCGAAGCTCGCGGTCGAGCCAGGAGTTCAGCAGCGGGCCGCCGTAGACCTCGACAGCCGCCTGCAGCCACCCGGCCGACCCGGTCGTCGGCTGAGGCTTGAGCTTGAAGCCGGGGGAGTCGGTGTGCGCGCCGAGGACGTGCACGGGCGTGATGGCCGTGGCATCCGAAGGAATAGTCCATCCGATGGCAGCGCCGTCGCGCACCACGACGTAGCGTCCGCCGGGCTGCACCGACCAGGCGTGCTCTTCGCGGAGCCGGGCGAAGCCGGCCGATTCGAGCCGGCGGGCCACCTCCTCGGCCGCGTGGTAGCTGGACGGCGAGGCGGCGACGAAGTCGGCGAGATCCTCGGCGTGGGCGAGAGCGTGCGTGGAGACGGGCATGGCGACCTTCCTGCGGGCGGGCACCTTCGATCGTAATCGGGTCTCGATCCGGCATCGGAGCAGGGGTCGAGGGTGGATGCGCGTCGACGTCTCCGTTAGGGTCGGATGCGGAGAGGCGCATCGTCCGAGCGATGCGGGGAGCCTCCGGGGAGAAACTGGGGAAAGCTGTGTTTTCACACGCTCACGCGCGCCTTCGGCGCACCATCGCGGCGGTCACGTCGACTCTGCTGCTCACGGCAGGGCTCACGGTCGTCACCGAAGCCGTCGCACCGACATCGGCGTCGGCTGCGCAGGATCCGACGCAGTGTCAGGGTGCGGTCGCGCTGACCAACGGCACGTTCGAGGCGCCGGCGATCGGCAACGCCACGTACCGGCTGATACCCGAAGCGCAGGTTCCGGGGTGGCTCACGAACGACAGCGCGAACCAGATCGAGATCTGGTCCAGCGGATTCCAGGGTGTGCCGGCGGCTCAGGGGCGCCAGTTCGCCGAACTCAACGCGAACAGCGCGAGCATGCTGTACCAGGACGTCGCGACGACGCCGGGACAGACTCTCGCCTGGTCGCTCAAGCACCGGGCTCGCCAGGGAACCGACGTCATGCACGTCGTGATCGGCGCCCCCGGCGGAACGCTCGTGCAGAGCGGGCCGAACCTGTCGGACACCACCGCGGCATGGGGAACCCACTCGGGCACCTACACCGTGCCTGCCGGCCAGACCGTGACCCGCTTCGGCTTCGAAGCGGTCAGCGCGGGTTCCGGCAACGCGTCCGTCGGCAACTTCCTCGACGACATCACCTTCGGCACCGGGCCGTGCCTCATCACGACCAAGAGCGTGACGAACCTGACTCGCGGCGGTGCCACGGCTGAGGTGGGAGACACCCTCAGGTACACCGTGACGACCGTGAACAACGGCGGAAACCCCGCGACGCAGACCGTCTCGACCGACCAGCTCGCAGCAGGGCTCGAGTTCGTGCCCGGTTCGATCAAGATCACGAGCGGCGCCGGATCAGGTGCGCTGACCGAAGCGACCGGCGACGACCGGGGCGAGTTCGCCTCGGCGAACCGCACGGTGAGCGTGCGCCTCGGAGACGGCGGCAACGCCACGGCCGGCGGCTCGCTCGGCGTGGGGGCGAGCACGAGCTACACCTTCGATGCGAAGGTCGGCGTGTCCGCAGCGGCCACCACGGTTCTCAACGAGGCCGTTGTCGGCTTCCGCGACGGGGTGGCGAATCAGAACCGTACGTCGACCAGCAACGAGGTGCAGACGCCGGTCAACGCGGCGGCGGATCTCGCGATCACGAAGACGCTCGACACCTCCCCCCTCGTCGCCGGGGAGCCGGCGACGTTCACCGTCACGGTGACGAACAACGGTCCGCAGACGGCGACCGGGGTGTCGGTGACGGATGCCGTGCCCGCCGGTTTCACGGTGACTCAGGTCACTCCTTCGCAGGGCACCTGCACGACCGCGATCGACTGCACGATCGGCTCCCTCGCCGTCGGTGAGAGCAGCACGGTCACGGTCACCGGGACCGTCTCCGCGTCGATGAACCCGGGAGAGGCCCTCACGAACACGGCCTCCGTGTCGGGGGCGCTCACCGACCCGAACCCGGCGAACAACACCGCGACCGCCTCCGGCACGCTCACGGCCGAGGCCGACGTGTCGGTCGTCAAGACCTTCGCGCCGGCGTCGCCCGTCGCGGGGCAGAACGTGACCTACACGCTCACCGTGCACAACGACGGCCCGTCAGAGGCTCGGGACGTGCGTGTGACCGATCCGCTCGACCCGGCGACGACCTTCGTGAGCGCGACGTCGCAGCAGGGCTCCTGCTCCATGGCAGGCCAGACCCTGGGCTGCGTCGTCGGAACCGTCGCACCCGGTGCGACCACGACGATCACCGTGACCGTCGCGCTCGCCTCCGGGGCGAACGCCGTGGTGCAGAACTCGGCGAGCGTCACCAGCAGCACGCCAGACCCCGACCCGTCGAACAACGTCGACTCCACGAGCTTCAATCCGACGATCATCGCCGACCTCGCCGTGACCAAGACCGCATCGTCTGCTCAGGTCGCCGCCGGCGGCACGGTCACCTACACGATCGTCGTGTCGAACAACGGGACGTCGGATGCCGCCAACGCGGTCCTGAGCGACACGCTGCCCACCGGCCTGACAGTGGTCAGCGCCACGACGACGTCGGGCAGCTGCACGACGACGTCCGCCAGCGTCGAGTGCACCTGGCCGAGCCTCGCCCAGGGCGCATCGAGCACCGTGACCGTTCAGGCTCTAGTCGCTGCCGACGCTCCGGCCGGCACACTGACGAACACGGCGTCCGTGGCCTCGCCCGCCGAGGATTCGAACCCGGCGAACAACTCGGACTCGGCCGAGGTCGAGGTCGTGCAGAGCGCCGACATCAGCGTGGTCAAGACTGCGGATGCCTCGGCCGTACCGGGCGGTGACTTCGGCTACACGCTCACGATCGCGAACGGCGGCCCGTCCGTCGCGCGCGGAGTCGTCGCGAGCGACACCCTGCCGGTCGGCTTCACGCTCGATGCGACGCCCGCGGGCTGCACAGTCGCCGGGAGCACGCTCACCTGCGCGGTCGGCGACCTGGCAGTCGGACAGTCCGTGCAGATCCGCATCGAGGGCGCACTCGCCGAGAGTGCGACCGGAGCGCTCAGCAACACGGCCACGGTGACGTCGCCGACTCCCGATCCCGACCCGTCCGACAACACGTCGACGGTCGACAAGCCCCTGACTCCGAGTGCAGACATCGTGGTCACGAAGACGACGAGCACTCCGAGCGTCCCGCTCGAGGGCGAGGCGAGCTTCGTCATCACCGTGCGCAATGACGGTCCTTCCACCGCGGCGGGAGTCGTCGTGGACGAGGCGGCAGCACCCGGACTCATCATCCTGAGCGCCACGCCGTCGGCAGGCACCTGGTCGGATGCCGACGCCCGGTGGACAGTGGGCACGCTTCTGCCCGGGGAGTCCGCGACGCTCACCGTCACAGCGCGTGTCGTCGCGACGGGAGCGGTGACCAACACCGCCACCGGCACGGCGCAGACCCCCGACCCCGATCCCTCGAACAACACGGGCACCTCGACGATCGAGGGCACGCCTTCCGCCGACCTGTCGATCGTGAAGACGGCATCCGTCGACCCGGCGCAGCTGAATGCGCCGATCACCTACACGATCGTCGTGACGAACAACGGGCCCAGCCCGGCATCCGCCGTCTCGATCTCGGACCCGCTGCCTGCGGCCCTGCTGAACCCGACGACGCCCACCACGGCGTGCACGATCAGCGCTGGCCAGCTCGACTGCGCCGTCGGCGACCTCGCGGTCGGAGCGGACTTCACAGCGACGGTCTCCGGCACAGTCGACCCGTCCGCAACCGGCACCGAGCTGTCGAACACGGCGACCGTGACCTCGACGACACCCGATCCGGATCCGTCCGACAACAGCTCGACCAGCACGGTCGCGCTCGTCGGAAGCCCGCGCATCGAACTCGCCAAGGATGCGTCCGCACCGATCGATGTGAACGGCAACGGACGGATCGACGCGGGTGACGCGATCGCGTACACCTTCACGGTGCGCAACTCCGGCGACGTCACGTTCACGAGCACGCAGATCACCGACGCCATGCTCGGCGGCGCCGTCGCCTGTACGGCTCTGGCCGCCCCGCTCGCCCCCGGGGACCAGGTGTCCTGCGACCCCGTGACATACACGCTCACGCAGCAGGACGTCGACAACGGCACCGTGCACAACGACGCGACCGTTGCCGGGGAGTCCGCTCAGGGCACCGCGACCGATGGCGCCGAGGCCGACGTGATCGTGCCGAGCATCAGCAGCATCGTGCTCACCAAGACTCCGAGCACCGTCATCGACGAGAACGGCGACGATCAGGTGAACGCCGGAGACAGGATCTCCTACACGTTCACCGTGACCAACACCGGGACCACGAGCTTGAGCGACGTGAGCATCGATGACCCGATGCTCGGAGGAGCGGTGACATGTCCCGAGCTCGCCGGGACGGTGCTGCAGCCCGGTCAGTCGATCGACTGCAGCCCCGTCGACCACACGCTCTCGCAGGACGACGTCGACGGCGGGGTGGTCCGGAACACGGCGAGCGTGACGGCGACGTCGCCGACCGGCGACGTCGAGGACACCGCCACGGTGACGGTGGACATCGCGCAGAGCGCCGGGATCCAACTGACGAAGAATGTCGGTCAGGTCGTGGACACCACCGGGGATGGATTCATCGGCGCGGGTGACACGGTGCAGTACGGCTTCGTCGTGCGCAACACCGGCAGCACCACCTTGACCGACGTGACCATCTCGGATCCGCTGCTCGGCCAGGGAGTTCTGTGCACGATCGGCACCCTCGGCGTGGACGCCGAGGCGGACTGCGGCGACTTCACCTACACGCTGACCCAGGCGGACGTCCAGGAAGGGCACCGTTCCAACACCGCGACCGCGGGAGGAACGAGCCCGCTCGGTCCGGTGACCGACGACTCGACCGCCGACGTCACGTTCACCGGCACGCCCGCCGTCGAGCTCACGAAGAGGCCGGGCACACCGGTCGATGTGAACGAAGACGGCATGATCGGCGCCGGCGACACCGTCGCCTACTCGTTCACGATCCACAACTCCGGAACCGTCCTCCTGCGCGACATCGCGCTCGACGATCCGCTGCTCGGCGGAGTGGTCGAGTGCCCTGAGCTCGACGGCCTCGAGCTCGTTCCCGGCGACGTGGTCGAATGCGGTCCGATCGACTACACACTGACTCAGGAGGACATCGACGCGGGCACGGTGCACAACGAGGCTTCCGTGGACGCGTCCTCGGACGCCGGGCCGGCCGATGCCTCGGCTGAGGCGGACGTCCTCGTGGTCGGAGCCGACCGGCTCTCGCTGGTGAAGTCCGCAGCCGCCATCGTCGACGCGAACGGCAGCGGGCGAGCGGATGCCGGCGACACGATCGCCTACACCTTCACCGTCACGAACGCCGGGACCACGACGCTCACGGGCATCTCGGTCTCCGATCCTCGTCTCACGGGAGACGTCGTGTGCGACACGACCGAGCTCGCCCCGGGGGAATCGACGATCTGCGAGGGTGAGCCCGCCGTGCTCAGCCAGGCCGAGGTCGATGCCGGCGAGATCGTCAACACGGCGACCGTCACAGGGACCGGAACCGGCGAGGAGCCGCCCACGAGCGAGGCCACGGTGACGACTCGGATCGTGGCGCAGCCTGCTGTCGCGCTGACCAAGACGGGCGGCGGCTACGCCGACGTCGACGGCAACGGAAAGATCAACCCCGGCGACACGGTCGAGTTCCGCTTCACGGTGACGAACACGGGCGCACGCACCCTCACCAGCATCGTGATCACGGATCCGCTGCTCGGCGGCACGATCGAGTGCGACATCGCCGAACTCGCCCCGGGCGCTGCGGCCGACTGCGGTCCTGTCGCGTACGTGCTCACCAGCGCGGATGTCGCCAAGGGCAAGGTCGTCAACGTCGCCACAGTGAGCGGCACCGCGGGATCGGTCACGGTGACGGCCGCCGCCACCGCTTCCGTGGATCTGCAGGTCCTCGCCACGACCGGTGGCGTGATCACGGGTCTCGGCTGGGCCTTCGCGCTGCTGGCGATCGGCGGCCTCGTGCTGCTGGTGGCGCGGGTGCGGCGCCAGGAGGCCTCGGTCTGACCCGCTCGTCATGAGACCCGCCTTTCGCCGTGACGCCCACGGGCGGACGGCGGGTCTCACGACTAGATCAGAGTTTCGCGGCGGCAGAGCGGGTTCCTGGCGGGCGTCCGATCAGTCGCTACGGTGGGTCGATGCACTCTGATTCCAAGACCCGAGCCGGCTGGGATGAACTCCCCGCTGACCTGCACCGCACGGTCGAAGAAGTGCTCGGCGGGCCCGCGATCGAGGCGGTCACTCAGAGCAACGGCTTCTCGCCGGGCAGCGCGGACCGCGTTCGCACCGCGTCCGGCGTCCGCGCCTTCGTGAAGGCGGTGGATCGGCTCCGCCACAGCGGCACCTACGACCTGCACCGGCGCGAGCTGGCAGTGATGGAGCGGATGCCGCCGGGTGTGTGCGCGCCACGGCTTCTGGGCTCATACGTCACGGACGAGTGGGTCGGACTCGTGCTGGAGGACGTGGAGGGAGCGCATCCGGGCGCGGCTGCGGCCGGGCGCGACGTGGATGCCGTGCTCGACGCGCTGGCGAGTCTTCCTCGCCTCGCCCCGGCAGACGCTGCGGCTCTGCCTGACGCCGCCGATGAGTTCGCCGGCGACGCGGACGGCTGGCGTCGACTCGGGGCGGACGGCGCGCTCGGGGAACTGCCCGGATGGGCGCGGCGGTCGCACGATCGTCTCGTCGCGGCGGCGGAACGGGTCGGGGCGGCGACGGCGGGGGAGCACCTCCAGCACCTCGACTGTCGAGCCGACAACGTGCTCCTGGACCGCCACGGCGTCGCATGGATCATCGACTGGCCGTGGGCGGGCGTCGGGGCGCGCTGGACTGACGGTGCCTGCTACCTCTTCGATGTGCGGATGCGCGGAGAAGACGTGGATGTGGATGAGGTGCTGCGACGGCATCCGCTCTTCGACGGTGTGGCGGATGCCGACATCGACGCCCTGATCGCGGCTCTCACCGGCGGCTACCTGTTCAAGTCGCGCCTGCCGGCGCCTGCGGGTATGCCGACGCTGCGGGAGTTCCAGCGACAGGAAGCCCTGACCGGTCTCGCATGGCTGGAGGAACGCTGGAGCTGACCTCGGCCCTGCCGAGGTGTTGCGGCTCAGCGGAAGTCGACGAGACCCGCGTGTGCGGCGGTGACCAGGATCTGCACGCGGTCGCGCACCTGCCATTTCGACATGATGCGCCCGAGGTGCGCTTTGACCGTGCCCTCGGACACGATCAGGGACTGCGCGATCTCGGCGTTCGACATGCCCTGCGCGAGGCGCTCGAGCACCTCCGACTCGCGATCGGTGAGCGCTTCGAGCTCGGCGCCTCCGCCGGCGGGCTCGGTGCTGCGCACGTGCTTGACAAGCAGCGAGGCGATGCGGGGCGAGAGGGAACTCGCTCCGCTGTGCACCTCGCGCACGCCGGTCACGATGCTCTCAGCGCTCGAGTCCTTGAGCAGATAGCCCGAGGCCCCCGCGCTCAGCATCGGCAGCACCGTGTCGCTGCCGTCGAGCGTGGTGACGGCCAGAACGCGCACCTCGGGCCAGCGGTCGGCAATCACAGCCGTGGCCTCGATGCCGTTCATGCCGGGCATCTGCACGTCCATCATCACGACGTCGGGACGGTCGCGCTCGATGAAGTCGATGGCCTCATGCCCGTCCTCGGCCTGACCGATGACCGTGATCTCGGGGTCGCGAGCGACGAAGTGCGAGAGCGCTGAACGCACGAGAGGGTCATCGTCGACGATGAGCACGCGGATTTCGGGCATGAACGAAGCCTAACGGCGTCCGCCGAGAGGTCACGGGCATCTCTAGACCTTTGGCTAGCGATGTCTGGACCAGAGGCCGATGTGCTTCGAGGGCGTAGCCGAGAAGATCAATAGGTACCTAGACAAACGACCTGGAAATGAGGTGAATCACATGTCCGTTTGGGAGCAGCTTGCACGCGCATTTGGTCTTTACCGCTAATCTACCTGGCTAATAGGGGATACTGAAGACATGCCGCTTGGTCTTTCGACCCGGGATGACCCCGGCATCCTCCGCCTCGGGCGCGGAGAGAAGCTCAGCGCCTTGGAAAGAATCGCGTTACTCGCGATCCTCATCATCCTTCTGTGCGTCGACATCATCACCGCCTTCACGACGCCCGACCTCGCCGTCGTCCCCAAGATGTTCAGCATCGCGACGACCACGGTGTTCGCCGTATACCTATGGTCTCCGGTCGTCGCCTCCCTCCTGTTGGGAGTGGTGCTCGCCCTGTCGTTCGTCGCAGACACATCCGTCGCCGCCCTGCTGGCCACAGCGGTGGCCGCAGGACTCGTGCTGCGGTTGGGTCGATTCGCGTTGATCCTCACGTATGCCGCGGGGTTCCTCGTGGCCGTCGCCATCGCCGCATTCGTCGAAGTCGATGGTCCCGTCAACGTCGGCATCTACCTCGTCATCGCCACCGTCTCCGGAGCGGTGGGCTTCACCTTGAGAATCGCGTTCGCACGCGGGCGCAAGCTCGAGCACGAACTGGCCGAGAGCGCCGAGCAGGAACGCCAGGCCGTCCTCGCCGAGCGGCGATGGATCGCCGGCGAGCTGCACGACAGCATCGCCCATCACCTCACGGTCGTCGCTCTGCACGTGCAGATGCTCGACGACCCGACCGCGAGCACCGAATCGCAGGAGGCGATCCGCGTCGCCGCGCGCAAGGCGATGGCAGATCTGCGCTTCGTGATCGAACTCGCCGACGACGCGCCGCGATCCTCCGGCATGCCCACCGGCGATCTCGGCGAGGCGATCGACGAGGCTCAGGGCGAGATCGAAGCCGCCGGGCATCCGGTCGTGATCGACGGCGACCCCCGTGACGAGCGGATTCCTCGCGTCGCCGAGATCGTGTTCGCACGGATCGTCCGCGAGTCGGCCACCAACATCCTCAAGCACGCCGGCCCCGGGCCTGTCGAGATCGACATGGAGATCGATGATGAAGCGGCGACGCTCATGATCCGCAGCCCGCTTCCGTCCACTCCACGGCGCGACCTGCCCTCCAGCGGCACGGGTCTCACGCGCATGGCTGAACGGGTGATCGGCGCGAGCGGCGAGTTCAGCGCCGGCGTCGCGGAAGACGGCTGGCAGGTACGGGCTAGACTGCCGATGGCCTGATCAGTGCGGAAAACAAAGACTAGACGAAAGTCCACATAAGTCTCGCCGTTTGGCTCTACATGAAGACGGCCTCGTGCTCATAACCTGGGATCTCCCCAGAAAAGCGTCCCCAGCGCTGCGATCGCGAGCGCGATCTTCTTAGGCTTCTGAACCACTGCGCTCGCGATCGCGTTTCTGTGTTCAGTGTGCTCAGCCGCCCAGTGTGATCACGATCGTCGCCCTCCGTGAATACTCCGGCCGCTGCGTCGACTGGTGCGCCGCCTCTTCTGCGATGCACCGCGCCAAGCGCCTCTGGAACCCCGGGTGAACGGAGGCTGAACTCTTCCGAGTCGTGCCAGGACACCGTGCTTTCCCTTGAGAGAGTCGTCGTGGATCCATCCCCACATCCACGAAAGGGCTCCGATGAAGCGCCGCGATCTCTCCGACGTCACGGCAGCACGCGGCATCCTCGCCGACCGCGATCTGCTGCCCCTGCTCGCGACCGTCTGAGCCCGTGACATGGGAACTCTTCTGATCCGTCCGCCGGGACACCGCCGCGACGTCGCCCTCCGCCCCGCCGCCACGGCGATGGTCTGGATCGGGGAGGGGCATCCACACGAGATGATCGCAGTACCGGGGGTCGCCCTCGGCGACGGCGACGTGCTCGTGGCTGTGGAGATGTCGACGATCTGCGGTTCCGACGTCCACACGGTGCAGGGGCGGCGTTCGGCGCCCGTGCCGCTCGTGCTCGGCCATGAGAGCGTCGGCCGGGTGATCGCGATAGGCGATGCCGGTGCGCTCGACTCCTCGGGCACACCTCTGCGGATCGGCGATCGGGTCGTCTGGTCGGTGACGATCTCCTGCGGATCGTGCGACCGATGCTCTGCCGGATTCCCCCAGAAGTGCCGGACCCTCGGCAAGTACGGTCACGACCGGATCGGCGGGCAAGGCGACCTCACCGGCACGTTCGGGAGCCATGTGCAGCTGCGGTCGGGGACCTCGATCGTGCGCGTCCCGGAGACTCTGTCGGCGTCCGTGCTCGCGCCCGCAGCCTGCGCGACTGCGACGGCCTGGGCGGCGGTCGCTCGCGCAGGTCGCAGCCTCGAAGGCGCCGCGGTGCGCGTGCACGGCGCGGGCCTCGTCGGTCTGTCCGCGGCGGCGATCGCCGCGGAGCACGGCGCGTCGGTCGAGGTCCTTGATCCGAATCCGGCCCGGCGCGCGCTCGCTGCCCGGTTCGGCGCCACCCGCCTGACCCGCGACCCCGATGTCGTCATCGAAGCGTCGGGGCATGCCGTGGCGGAGGCTGTCGATGGAGTGGCCGTCGGGGGCACGGTCGTCCTCGTCGGCAGCGTCTTCCCGGCCGACCCGGTGCCCCTCGACGCGGAGAGCATCGTGCGTCGGCTCGTGACGATCGCGGGTGTGCACAATTACACCGGCCCCGAACTCGCCGAGACGGTCGCGTTCCTCTCCGGGCGAGGGCGCGCCTACCCGTTCGCCGAAGCGGTCGGCGAGGTCCGCCCCCTCAGCGAGCTCGACGACGCGCTCGCCGCGGCATCCGCTCCGGACGCTCCGCTGCGGATCGGGCTCGTGCCGGGCTGAACACCCGCGGGCGAACGTCGCGGACCGGCAGGTCGCACCGTCTCCGCATGAAGCAGGAGGAGCCGCAACGCGGCGTCGGCGGCGTCGTCGATGACCTGCTCCGGGTCGCCGATCAGGCTCAGCCCGCGATGGCCGGTCCCCAGCGGTGTCGCCCAGCCGAGGTACACGGTCCCAGGCGGATGCCCGCCCTCCGGCCCCGGACCGCCCACGCCGGTCGTCGAGACGCAGACGTCCGCGTCGAAAAGAGCGAGCCCGCCCTCGGCGATCTGCTGCGCGCACGCTGTCGAGCACGGGTCGGTGCCGGGGGTCAAACCGAGCAGACGCTCCTTCACATCGGTGAGATACGCCACGACGCCGCCCGCGAACCAGGTCGATGCGTCCGCCCCCGCACCCACTGCGGCCGCCAGCCGCCCCGACGTGAGGGACTCGACCACGCAGACGCGCAGGGCGCGTTCCCGCGCGATCTCGCTCAGACGGTGCACCTCGTCCATGGCGGCGCTCAGCGCGAGATGCTCTCCACGGTCTTGCCCGTGGTCGCGGCGGAGAGCGAGAGCGCGATGTCGGCCTGGCTGACGATGCCGACGAGAAGTCGGTCCTGGATCACCGGAAGCCGCCGCACCTGGTGCTCCTGCATCAGGTCGAGCGCCACTCGCACGTCGTCGTCGGCGGCGACGGTCACCGGCTTCCCCTGCGCGAGAGCGCCCGCGGGCGTCGTCTCCGGGTCCATGCCCAGCGCGATGCCGCGCACCACGATGTCCCGATCCGTGAGCATCCCCTTGAGCTTGCTGTCCTCCCCGCAGATGGGGAGGGAGCCGACATCGAGGTCGGCCATCACGGATGCGGCGATGCGGAGTGAATCGTTCACTCCGATGCAACGAGGGCTGGGCGTCATGATCTCGGCTGCGGTGGTCATCGGTCTTCCTTCTCGTCTCGTATCAGCGGTTCGTGTCGGCGACGATAGGCGCACCCCCCGAGCCTCGGAGGGGGATTGACAAACGCGAGGAGCAGCCGTCAAGCCCCTGGCGCTGTGCAACCAACGCTGTGAGGATGCCGGGACACGGAAGGGAGTGCGCGATGCCCGGAGAAGAGGAGACCGCAGGGATGCGGTGGATGTTCTGGAGCTGGATGACGATCATCGTCGCGGGGCTGGCGGCCATGATCCTCGTGCCGCTGAGCGGGAGGTGAGCATGCGCAGAGCGATCCGCGACAACGGGCTGAGCCTGTTCTTCCTCGCACTCTTCGTACTGGCGCTGGCCGGACAGTCCGTCGCCGGGTTCTTCCGCAACAACTCCGAACTGGTGGATCACGGCATGCCGACGATCGGCTTCGGCGAGTTCGTCACGTCGTCGGACTTCCTGGTCGACGTCGCCGAGAACTGGCAATCGGAGTTCCTCCAGTTCTTCCTCTTCATCGCGGCGACCGTCTGGCTCGTGCAGCGCGGCTCGCCGGAATCCAAGAAGCCAGGGGACGAGGGTCCGGGAGACGACGAGGACCAGCGGACCGGCGCGCATGCGCGCGGCGACTCACCCCGATGGGCGCGCGTCGGCGGGTGGCGCACCGTCGTGTACGGCAACTCCCTGCTGATCGTGATGGGCGCGGTGTTCCTGCTCTCCTGGCTCGCGCAATCGCTCGGGGGCCTGGTCGTGATGAACGAGGAGAACGCGATGCACGGCGCAGCAGCGATCACCTGGTCCGACTACGTCGTCTCTCCGGACTTCTGGGACCGCACACTTCAGAACTGGCAGTCCGAGTTCCTCGCGGTGGGCACGATGGTCGCCTTCTCGATCTACCTCCGCCAGCGCGGCTCAGCGGAGTCGAAGCCCGTCGGCGTGCCCCATCACGTGTCGGCGCTGGAATCCGACTGACGCGGTGCGTCGGTGCCCGTCGCGGTCGTCACCGTCTGGTCGGTGCCGGTCTCGGCGGGCACCCGGTCATCACCCGAGTAGTCGGGGCGAGGCGGCTGCACCGGCTGGTCGGAGTACTCGCCCCCGAGACGCCCTCCGTACGGGCGGCCGTGGTCGGCGAACTCCTCGCGCGCGAACACGAGAGTCCATGGCCCCGTCGTGAACCGCGCTCCCGTGCGGAGCGTCTCGGTGCGATCGCCCCCGTGGGTGGCCGCGACGCCGGCGCTCGCGTTCATCTCTCCCTCGCCGTGCAGTTCGAGGACGTACTCGTCGCGGTCGTCGTGCGTGATCGTCGCGTGCACCGGATCGGTGTCCGCGAGCCTGAGCTCGTTGCCTGCGGCCGAGCCGATTCGCACGACATCCGCATCGAGCGCGAACTCGCTCCGCTCTCCGTCGCGCGTGATGCGCAGGCGCGGCGAACCCGCACCCCACTCGGCGTGCGTGGTCTCCGGGGTGTTGCCCTGTTCAGGGCGTTCGTCGATGTGTCGTTCGTCCATGGAATGCAGCCTCCTCGTGTCCGGAAGCGAGCATAGGCGGTGCCGGATGCCGGGCCGAGGGGGTTGACTTCAGACGGGTTGGACGGACGTCGCCCCGCCCGGGAGCATGTCGGAGGAGGCGATCGTGATCCCGCCGCTGGAGTTCGCGGCGTTCGCCATCGCGGTGATACGGTCCTGCTGCAGCGGTGGCGGAGTGGGCTCGTCGAAGACGAAGCGCAGCGGGATCGACGGATGCAGCCAGATCGTCGATCGGCCGGACGCATCGTCATCCGGATGCCGCCAGGACACGGTGAAGCTCTCATTGCGACGCAGCTTGGTGGCGATGACCACCTTCAGATGAGCGAGCGCCAGATCGTCGATGTGGATCGGTTCCTCGGAGTCGTCGTAATACAGCAGGCCCATACCGAATACGCTACGCATGGGGGGAAGTTTTCGACAGTCCTGATCGGACGGAAATGCAAGCCAGAAGGAGCGCTCTCGATGGGCAAATTCATCTATGAAGACGGCGTGAAGACGGAGATCGAGGATCGAGCGCTCACTCATCTTCAGCTCGTGATCACGGCCAAGCTGCGCCGGGGCGAGCCGTTCCCGTTCAGCTGGCGCGAGGACGCGAGCGTCGGCGGCGGGCGCACGACCGTGTGGATCCAGCCGGGCAGCGCGCTGGTGTTCAAGTACTTCGGCAGCAGGCAGCCGGCGATCAATCGTGCGTGGATCGAGGCGCTCGCGTTCACCGCGAACGCGCCCAGCGGGCTCTACCTCGTGCCCGAGCCGCCGGAGGCGGGCGAGACGCCGGGCACCGGGGAGACGCCGGTCACGCCTCCGCTCTGAGTCGGAGCCGGTCTCGGGGCTGTCAACCCCCGTGCGTGCGGCGCCCATCCCGGTGAACATCGGGGTGGGCGCCGTCTCGTCCCCGGCGCTCGGAAGGAGAGTCCGTGACCATCATCGGCTACCACGCCTCGCACGAGCAGGTGCCCCCGGGGAGGCTCCTCGCGGCAGTCCGTCTCGCCGAATCTGCGGGCTTCGACGCTGCGATGTGCTCGGACCACCTCGCGCCATGGACGCGCAATCAGGGCGAATCCGGGTTCGCGTGGTCGTGGATCGGCGCCGCTCTGGCCACGACCCGCCTTCCGATCGGCCTCGTCACCGCGCCGGGACAGAGGTATCACCCCGTCATCACCGCGCAGGCCATGGCGACCGTCGCCGAGATGTTCCCGGGCAGATTCTGGGCCGCACTGGGCAGCGGTGAGGCGGTGAATGAGCACGTCACGGGAGACCCGTGGCCCGACAAGGATGCGAGAGACCGGCGGCTGCAGGAGTGCGTGCGGATCATCCGCGGCCTGCTGGACGGCGAGCGGGTCAGCGCCGACGCAGAGGTGCGCGTCCATGAGGCGAGGGTGTGGAGCCGCCCAACCGTGCCGCCGCCCCTTCTCGCCGCGGCGATCAGTCCGCACACGGCGAGCGGTGCGGCCGCCTGGGCGGACGGTGTCATCACGGTAGGGACGGATGCCGCGGCGTGCGCTGAGACCTTCCAGGCCTACCGGAGCGCGGGCGGGGCGGGACGCACCGCGCTGCAGGTGCACGTGAGTCTCGAGGACACGCTCGACGAGGCCATGGCGACTGCGCGCGAGCAGTGGTCGCACTCGACCGCCCCGGCCGAGCTGATGTGGGATCTCGAGCAGCCGGAGGACTTCGAGGAACACGCCGACCCGACCGACGAGAACCTCCATCGGTCGGTCATCATCACCGCCTCGGCGCACGAGCTCGCCGAACGGGTCGCCGAACTCGCCCACGGTGCCGACGAGGTCTACCTGCACCACGTGGGACGGGCGCAGTCGGCTTTCCTGCGCCGATGCGACGCTGAGCTGCTGCCCGCGCTGAGAGAGCTTCTGGGCACAGAGACGAGTCGACCATGAGAGCAGCCGACACGAGTGACCTCTGGTGGCGGACCGCGGTGTTCTACTGCCTCGACGTGGAGACCTTCCAGGACTCGAACGGCGACGGCAGCGGCGACCTCGAAGGTCTCGCGAATCGCATCGACTACCTCGCCGACCTCGGCGTCACGTGTCTCTGGCTGATGCCGTTCCAGCCGACCCCCGATCTCGACGACGGCTACGACATCTCCGACTATTACGGCGTCGCCCGGCGCGCAGGCGACCTCGGCCACCTCGTCGAGGTGCTCCGGATCGCGCACGGCCGCGGCATCCGCGTGATCATCGATCTCGTCCTCAACCACACTTCCGACAAGCATCCGTGGTTCGTCGACGCCCGGCGCTCGCGCGACTCGCGGTATCGCGACTACTACGTCTGGCGCGACGACCGCCCGAGGAAAGAAGCTCCCACGGTGTTCCCCGGCGAGGAGGAGAGCAGCTGGGAGAAGGACGAGCGCACCGGGCAGTACTACTTGCACAGCTTCTACCGGCACCAGCCCGATCTCAACCTCGCGAATCCGGAGGTGCGCGCCGAGATCGCCCGGATCGTCGAGTTCTGGACTCAGCTCGGCGTGGACGGCTTCAGGGTCGATGCGGTGCCGTTCCTGATCGAGCCCCCTGGCGCTGCGGACGAGACGGATCCACACGCCTTCCTGCGCGAGCTGCACCGCTTCGTCGGGCGCAGAAAGGGCGACGCCGTGCTCCTCGGCGAGGTCGGTCTGCCGCAGCAGGACCAGTTCGAGTACTTCGGCAGGAGTGAGACCGAGCTCGATCTGCAGTTCGACTTCGAGACCGCGCAGGCGATCTTCCTCGCTATCGTGCGCGGCGAGGCCGCCCCCGTCACGGAGTCGCTGGGCCGTCGTCCGCAGGTGGACGTCCGTCAGGGATGGGTCACGTTCCTGCGCAACCATGACGAGTTGTCGCTGGAGATGCTGTCGAAGAAGGACCGCGACGAGGTGTTCGCCGCCCTCGCCCCCGACGAAAGGCAGCGCGTGTACGGCCGTGGGATCGTGCGCAGGCTGTCGCCGATGCTCGGCGGCGACCCGCGGCGGATCCGTCTCGCGTACAGTCTGCTGTTCTCGCTGCCGGGGGCGCCGCTGCTCTTCTACGGCGAGGAGATCGGCATGGGCGAACTCGAGGGGTACAGCAACCGGCGAGCCGTGCGCACGCCGATGCAGTGGGGCCCCGGCCGCAACGGCGGTTTCTCGACGGCCCGCCGATCGCGCCTCGTGCGGCCTGTGCCCGAAGGAGGCTACGGGCCGGAGCACGTGAACGTGCACGATCAGCAGCGCTCACCGGATTCTCTGCTCAGCTTCATCAAGACCCTGATCACCCGGTACCGGGCGAATCCCGAGATCGCCTGGGGAGAGCTCACGCTGCACGACGTCGGGGATCCGCAGGTGATGGTGCATTCGCTGCGCACCGACGACTCGGTGTTCGTCGCCGTGCACCGGTTCGGCGACGAGGTCAGGCGCATCGAGCTCGACGCGGATGCGGTGGGCGCCGACCAGCTCGTCGATCTCCTGGAGCAGGTCCCGCCGCTCGACGCCGACGGGGGAGTCTTCCTGATCGACGTCGACGGGTGGGGGTTCCGCTGGTTCAGGAGCGGCCCCGAACGCTGAGCCTGTCAACCCCCTGGAACCGATGAGGCGCGGATCGCAGGCTGGAGTCTCCGCAGACGACTGAGGAGGAAATCGATGAGCGACGCCACCAACGACCCCCGACACGCGCACCGCGAAGAGGGCTTCCCGCAGCAGCACCAGGACCAGCCGGGCCACACCGAGGAGACGACGCCGAAGCCGGACCACGGCGAGGAGAGCTACGTGGGCCACGGGCGTCTCGAAGGTCGCCGAGCCCTCATCACGGGGGGCGACTCCGGAATCGGACGGGCCGCCGCGATCGCCTTCGCCCGTGAGGGAGCGGATGTCGCGATCGCGCATCTGCCCGAGGAGCAGGCGGATGCCGACGAGACGGTCGCCCTGATCCGCGAGGCGGGCCGCAACGGCGTCAGCCTCGCCGGGGACATCCGCGATGAGTCCTTCGCAGCCGACATCGTCTTCGAGACCCGGAAGGCTCTCGGCGGGCTCGACATCCTGGTTCTCAACGCGGGCTACCAGCACGACATCGACGGCATCGAGAACCTGCGCACCGAGCGGATGCGCCGCGTCTTCGACACCAACCTCGTCTCGCAGCTCTTCACGACGAGAGCAGCGCTGCCCGATCTGGAGCCGGGTGCGAGCATCATCGTGACGGCATCCATCCAGGCGTTCCACCCCTCGCCGGGTCTTCTGGACTACGCCATGACCAAGGCGGCGCAGGTTGCATTCGTGAAGGCGCTGGCCGAGGAGGCCGGCCCGCGGGGCGTGCGGGTGAACGCCGTGGCTCCTGGGCCGATCTGGACCCCGTTGATCCCCGCGACGGGATGGGATGCCGAGCGGCTGAAGACCTTCGGCTCGGACACGCCGCTGGGCCGGGCGGGCCAGCCGGCCGAACTCGCGGGTGCGTACGTGTATCTCGCGTCGGCCGAGTCGTCGTACGTCTCAGGTTCGGTGCTCGCCGTGACAGGGGGCAAGCCGCTCTGACCGGGGTGCGCCCCTAGGCTGGAGAGGTGCAGCCGCCAGCGTCGTCCCGCCCTCTCGTGGGCGTGGCGCTCGTCGTCGGCTCGTGCCTCTCCCTGCCGTTCGGCGCCGCGGTCGCCGCGCAGCTGTTCCCCGTGCTCGGTCCGTGGGGCGTCACCTCTCTGCGCGTGGCCATCGCGGCGCTGCTGCTGCTCGTCATCGTGCGCCCGCGCCCGCGACGATGGACCCGGCAGCAGTGGCTGGCGGCCGTGCTGTTCGGCGTCTCGCTCGCGGCCATGAACGGCTTCTTCTACGCCGCGATCGACCGCATCCCGCTCGGCCCCGCGGTCGCGATCGAGTTCCTCGGGCCGCTCGTGCTCGCCGCCGTGCTCACGCGACGGGTCGCCGACGCGGTCTGGGTCGGGGTCGCGCTGGTCGGCATGGCCCTGCTGGGAATCGACGGCATGATCGGCGCCGAGCCGCTCGATCCCCTCGGGCTCCTGTTCATCCTCGTCGCCGCCGGATTCTGGATCATGTACATCCGGATGAGCGCGCGTGTCGGTGCGCTCATCCCCGGGCACGGCGGACTGTCGATCGGCCTGCTCGTCGCCGCGGTGCTGCTGCTTCCCGTCGGGGTGCCGGCATCCGTCACCGTGGCCGGTGCACCCGACCTGCTGCTGCTCGCCGCCGTCACCGCGGTGCTGTCATCCGTCATCCCGTACACCTTCGAGCTCGCCGCGCTCCGGCGACTGCCGCAACGGGTGTTCGGCGTGCTGCTGAGCCTGGAGCCCGCGTTCGCGACCCTGGCCGGCTGGATGATCCTCGGACAGGACGCGACGGTGCTGCGGATGCTCGCGGTCGCCCTCGTGATCGCCGCGAGCGTGGGCACGACTCTCGGCGTGCGAAGGGACCGTCGCTCCGACGGCCCCTTCACGGCTCCGATCCCGCTTCCCGACTGAACCGGTCCGGGTCGGGCGGCAGCACACGTCAGGCCGCGACGGGCACGGGCACCGGGTAGCGACGGCGCAGCACGACGCGCTGCACGAGCGTCCACGCCACCGTGACCGTGAGATAGAGCGCCGCGGCGAGTGGCACGAACACCGCGAAGACCGCCGTCAGGTAGTGCAGGGCGCTCATGATGCGCAGCATCCCAGGGGACGACAGCGGCGAATCGTCGACAGGAGCCGGCCGGAAGACTCTTCGTGTGATGTCGGCGATCACGAGCATGATCACGATGAGCGCGCCGGTGACGAGCAGGGTGGGCCCCGAGAACGGGCCCGCGGTCAGCATGTGCACGAGGCTCGTGCCGAGCGGAGCGCCGAACAGATCGTGGGTGAGCAGATCGTTCGGATGCCCGGCGATCTCGGGGCGGATGAACAGGGTGTACAGGACGCCGACGACCGGCGCCTGTGCGAGCACCGGCAGCATGCCGGCGAACGGGGAGGTGTTCTCGCGGCGATACAGGTCGAGCATCGCGGCCTGCAGCTTCTCGGGGTTCTTCTTGTGCTTCTGCTGCAGCGCACGCAGCTGGGGCGCGAGCCGGGCGCGGGTCTGCTCGGCTTTGGCCTGCGAGATGCCCACCGGGATCAGCAGAGCCCGCACGAGAAGAGTCACCAGCACGACGGCCAGGGCGGCGGATGCCGTGCTCAGGGGGTCGAGGAGGTCGGAGAGTCCGGCGAGGCCGCGGTAGGCGGCGTCGAGCAGCCAGGTCAGGGGAGGGAAGGCGAAGATGTCCACAGCGTGGTCCTTTTCATGAGTCGGGAGGGTCGGCGAAGGCCGCGCACTCCCGGTCAGGGACTACGCGGGTACGGCGACTCCCGGCGCACGAGGACGCGGGTGGCCCGCAGCATCCGGATCGCTCTGGTCGAGACGCGCTCCGGCGCTGATGGCGCGATGCGGATGCGGTCTGCCGGCGGTCCGCAGAGGAAGCATCGTGAGCGTCACGGCGATCGTGAGGACGGTGACCGCGACGAGGGCGATCGCGAGGCCGAGGGCGGCGGCATCGGGCACCTGGATGAGTCCGAGCGCGGCCGCGACGAAACTCAGCATCTCGCCGAACCACTCGCTCATGCGCGCTCCCCTCTCGGAGCGAGGCTATCACTCCTGTCACAGTCGATCCCGCCCGTGCGCTGCGGGCGTAACGTCGGATTCATGAGCCTCTTCGACCTCGAGCATCCGATCGTCCTCGGCCCCTTCGGCGGGCTGTCGTCCGTCGCGCTGACGGCGGCGGTGAGCGAAGCAGGGGGCCTCGGATCGTACGGCCTGTACGGCTACGACGGCGATCGGATCCGCACGACCATAGACGCGATCCGAGCGGCGACCTCGAAGCCGTTCGCGGTGAACGTCTGGCTGCCCACGGGCGACGAGGTGGTGCCGAACGCGCAGCACGCGGTCTTCGCGCAGGCGCTCGAGCCGTTCTACTCAGCGGTCGGGGTCGACGTTCCGGCGCGACCGGAGCGGTACCTGCCTTCTCTCGACGAGCAGACCGACGCGATCCTCCAGGCGGCGCCCGCAGTGCTCAGCGTCGTGTTCGGCGTGCCATCGGCGTCACTCGTGGAGGAGGCGCATCGCCGCGGCATCCGCGTCGTGGGCACCGCCACCACTGTCGCCGAGGCCGTCGCACTGTCATCGGCAGGCGTCGACGCGGTCGTCGCGACCGGCGCCGAGGCCGGAGGGCATCGAGTGTCGTTCCTGAAGTCCGCCGAGGACTCGCTGGTCGGTCTGTTCTCCCTGCTGCCCCAGATCGCGGACGCCGTGGACGTTCCGGTGATCGCCGCCGGCGGCATCTCGGATCGGCGCGGTGTTGCCGCCGCATTCGCTCTGGGGGCCGCGGGTGTGCAGGTGGGCACGGCGTTCCTCGCGACGGCGGAGTCGGCGGCTTCGGAGGCGCACCGTGCCGCGATCGGCTCGACCGCGGCCGACGAGACCGTGCTGACGAGGGCGATGAGCGGACGCCTCGCGAGAGGAGCCCGCAACCGTGCGGTGCGGGCGATCGAGGCGAGCGGCACCATCGCGCCGTTTCCGATGCAGAACTGGCTCACCGGGCGATTCCGCGCGGCGGCCGGCGAGCAGAACCTCGGCGAGCTGCAGTCACTGTGGATGGGGCAGGCTGCGCCTCTTGCGCAGTATGCCTCGGCGCGCGAGGCCTTTGAGGAGCTCGCGGCAGGGGTTCCGGCCGCGCGGTGACTGCACCGGCATCCGCTCCGATTACAGGATGACGGTCGACTTGCCGTGCACGATCACGCGGTCTTCGGCGTGCCACTGCACGGCTCGGGCCAGCACGAGGCGCTCGACGTCCGCTCCTCGACGCTGCAACTCGGCTGCCGACTCGGAATGCGTGACGCGCGTGACGTCCTGCTCGATGATCGGCCCCTCGTCGAGGTCGGCCGTCGCGTAGTGCGCAGTCGCGCCGATGAGCTTGACGCCGCGCTCCTTGGCCCGCGCATAGGGGTTCGCTCCGATGAACGCCGGCAGGAACGAGTGGTGGATGTTGATCACGGGCGCGCCGAGGCCCACGATGAAGTCGTCCGTGAGGATCTGCATGTACCGCGCGAGGACCACGAGGTCGACGTTGCCGCGCAGCAGCTCGAGCTGCCGCTGCTCCATGGCCTGCTTGTCGCCGGAGGGGATGTGCACGAAGGGAACGCCGAAGGATCGGACCGCCTCGGCGAGATCCGGATGATTCGACACGACCATCGTGATGTCGATGTCGAGCTGGCCGCGCTGGGTGCGCCAGAGCAGCTCCATCAGGCAGTGGTCGTACTTCGACACGAAGATCGCGACCCGCTTGCGGCGGGCCGTGTCGTGCAGAGACCATTCCATGCCGAAGCGCTCGGCGACCTTCTCCAGATCTGCCTCGAGCGCGGGGCGTGCGGCGGACAGACCGGGGAGGTGGATGACCGTGCGCTGGAAGAACCGACCGCCTTCGGAGTCGGTCGAGTGCTGGTCGAGGGAGATGATGTTCGCCCCGTGCTCCGAGAGCACGCCGGCCACGGCGGCGACGATGCCGGGCTGGTCGTCGCAGGCGATGAGCAGACGGGCGGTATCAGGCTGAGACATGGGGGCTCCTCGAGGGTGTGCATCGATTCTGCCGTGGATGCCGGTGCCGGGCGAATCGGCTCATACCCTGGAGTCGTGGACACTGCCGCACGACTTCTCGACGATGCCCGATCGGCGCTCGCCGGAGTTCCGAAAGAGGGGCTCGGCGAGGAGCGGCGATCGCGGTGGCGCGGGCATCGCATCGTGCGCGTCGGCGAGGCCTGGCACCTGGGTGTGCTGCTGCTCACCGACACCCACGCGCTCGCCACCGCAGAGGTTCTGCGGGCCGCTGAGCTCGGGCGGCGGGGGTACACGGCAGAGTCGGCGCGCGACCGCGCCGAGCGTCGGGCGCTGGCGCTGCGTGGCGGGTTCCGTGAAGGGGAGGTCGTGCACGTCGGGTGGAGTGCGATCGACGTCGCGGCCGTGGATGCCGGCGGCGAATCGGGGCCGCTCGCCCTGATCGACGGGGTGCCCTCGGTGCGCTGGAGCGCTGCGGGCGGGTTCATCCCGCTGGACGGGTATCTGCGGGAGCGGGTGGAGTTGCTCGGGTAGCCCGCCCTGGTTCTGCCCGGGCCCGCGTTCTGTTCCCTGGTCGAGGGGAGCGACACGAAACGTGGTGACGTTCTCGCCGTTGGGCTCGCGTTCTGCTTCCTGGTCGTTGAGCGAGCGCGTGTGTTCTGGTCGTTGAGCGAGCGGAGCGAGACGAAACGCAGTCGCCCTGGTCATCGAGGGAGTTGAGCGAGACGAAACCCGGTCGCCTTGGTCGTCGAGGGAGGGCGTGTGTTCTGGTCGTTGAGCGAGCGGAGCGAGACGAAACGTCGTGAGGTTACGACACGTTCGTGATCGATCGGGTGTCGTCCCCGGGTGCCCGTTCCGGTCGCGTTTGGTGTCGCTCGCAGGCGATTCCAGCGGCGTGTACTGCACCCGGAATGCGGGGCTGGTGTCGCTCAGTAGGGGTGTCAGTGAAAAGGTGGGAAAGTTTCTCTGATCAGGCCGAATTCGGGGTTGGAATGTCGGTGGCCCTGTTCATACTGGAGGTATGAACAGCACGGTTTCCGCTCTCGCCCGGGTCGCGTCCGACCTGCGCGCGGTGCTGTCCGACGACGCCCTCGCGGGCCTGTCGGATGCGGAGCGGGCCGAGGCGTTGCGTGGTGCCGGTGAGGTGTCTCGGCTGGTCGATGCGGTCGTGGTGGAGGCGGTGGCGTCGGCGGATGTGGAGTTCGGTCACCGGTTCGGATGCCGGGGCATGAACGAGCTGCTGCAGCGGACCATGCTGACCGACGCGCCGTCGGGGTCGAAGATCGTGAAAGCGGCCGATCTAGTACACCGTGATGTGAACATCGTGTCCGGGGAGCGGTTGCCTGCCCGGTGGCCGGCGTTGCGGGAGGCGCTGCTCGACGGGGCGGTCGGCATCCCGGGTCTGCTCGCCGCGACCGGCCCGATCGAGTACGCCCGCGCCCGCATCGGGACCGAGGAACGTCTCTGGGCGGATGAGGTCCTCGCCGGGCAGGCCCGCGGACTCCACGACACCGACGCGACCGACGGCACCAGCGTCGATGGGGATCCCGCGGGTGACGCGGACCCCTCCGCGGAGGCGGATGCGGACACCACTGCAGGTGCGAAGCATCCTGGTCCTGCGGCGACGGCGGATGATCTGCGGCAGCTCGCGGCGACGCTGGCGATGATCCTCGATCCGGACGGGGCCGAGCCCACCGACCGGGATGCGCAGCAGGGGCGGTTTCTGAACCTCGGGCGGTTGCAGAAGGGCTCGCATCGCCTGGTCGGGAACATCACCCCCGAGGTCGCGGCGCAGTTGCAGGCGATCTTCGACGCGTTCAACAACCCGAAAGTCGGCGGCGCGCCCGCCCCGGGCGTCGCGTTCACCGAGACCGACACGACCGAGGATGACGTGTTCAACAGTGATCCGCGGAATGTGATCGATCCGCGCACGCCCGCCCAGAAACGTCATGATGCGTTGGCGGCGGCGTTGGGGATCGCGGCGCGGCATGACGACATGCCGACTCTGGGTGGTGCGGCGCCGACGCTGGTCGTGCACGTGGACGCGAAAGACCTTGCCGCGGGGACGGGGTGGGCGACGCTCGCCGGTTCCGGGACACCAGTCCCGTTGTCTGTCGCCGCGCACACCGCCTGCACGGGGGCGGTCCAGCGGGTCCTGTTCGATGAGGGCCGGATCGTCGGGATCACGGCCACCGACCGGGTGTTCACCGTCCATCAGCGGCGCGCGATCGTCGCCCGGGATCGGGAGTGCCTGATCCCGGGGTGTCATGTCCCGGCCTCGTGGTGCGAGATCCACCACGTCACCGAGCATGCCCGGGGCGGCCCCACCCACACCGACAACGGGGTCCCGTTGTGCTGGTGGCACCACCGGTCCCTCGACCACTCCGGGTGGGAGATCCGCATGAACGGCGGGCTCCCGCAGATCCGCGGACCCGCCTGGTGGGACCCCGCCCAGCACTGGCGCACCCCACGGTTATCCGCACCCCCGACGAAACCCGCCCGGCGCACCGTGCTGCGCACTTGACCGGCGCGATTGACCGACACCGAACAAGACGAGTGACGCGTTTCGTCTCGCTGCGCTCGCTCAACGACCGGCGTGACGGTGACGCGTTTCGTCTCGCTGCGCTCGCTCAACGACCCGTGTGAGTGACGCGTTTCGTCTCGCTGCGCTCGCTCAACGACCGGCGTGAAGGTCTCCGTTTCGTCTCGCTGCGTTCGCTCAACGACCAGCGTGAGTGACGTGTGAAGGTCTCGCTGCGTTCGCTCGGCGACGGGCGGCCGTGAGCGATACCGGTCGCGTCAGGCGGCGAACTGCTCGGCGAACCGGCGCAGGAGTGCGGCGCCCTCGGTGACGGATGCCGAGAGCACCTGGCCCTGCACGAGGTCGAACTCCTCGGGGTCGAAGTATCCGGTCGTGCGGTAGAAGGTCATCCGGTCGGCGAAATCGCGCGGGGTGGGCTCGGGATGGAACTGCGCGGCGTACAGATGCGTTCCGACGCGGTACGCCTGCACCGGGCAGACCTCGTTCGTGGCGAGCAGCACGGCGCCGTCAGGCACCGCCACCGCACTTTCCTTATGGGCGGTGAACACGGTGAGCGCCGGGGCGCTGGGACCGAACACCGGATCGGCGGCGCCGGCATCCGTCGTCTGGATGACCGTCGCGCTCGCCGACTCCGGAGTGTCGTTCGCGACCTCGCCACCCAGCATCCGCGTCAGGACTCCGATGCTGAAGCACGTGAAGAACGCCGCGATCCTCGCATCGATCGCCGCCCCGGCGATGCGCTCCAGATCGGCCTCGACGCGCAGCTGCGCGGACGATTTCGACGGATCGCTCACGTTGAACGGCGAACCGCCCACCACGACCCCGCGATACCGCGCGAGCCGGTCGAGGTCGAGCCTCTCGTCGAGCAGATCGAGCCTGTCTACGACGTCTGCGCCGAGCGCCCGCCGGAACGAGGCGTGCTCGGCATCCGCCGCCCCGATCTCGGGTCGCACGCAGACGTAGAGAAGCGAAGCCACTCCGAGATTCTACTGAGCGTGGCGAGAGGGCTCCGGCGCGCGACGAATCGTTACTCCGGGCAGCCAGGCGGCGATCAGTGCAGGGTCTCGCCCCGCTTGAGCATCTCCACGTACTGGGCGACCCGCGCGGCGCGCGACTCCGGCCGCTTGAGCTGAGACACCCGGAACGCCATCGCGAACCGGTTCTGCGCCGACTGCGCCGCGTACGCCCGGGCGACCTCCGGGTCGGCATCCAGAGCGTCCTGAAGCTCGACCGGCACCTCGCCGTCGCTCTGCCGGTAGGCGGCGTCCCAGCGTCCGTCCGCCTTCGCGCGGTCGATCTCGCGCTGGCCCTCCGGACGCATGCGACCCTCGGCGATCAGCCTCGTCACGTGACCGATGTTGACCTTCGACCACAGGCTTCGCGGACGTCGGGGCGTGAAGATGTGCAGGTAGTAGTCGGCATCGAGGGATGCTGTCTGCCCATCGATCCACCCGAAGCACAGCGCGACGTCGAGCGCTTCGGAGTAGGTGATCCCCGGCAGGCGCGACGCCTTCTTCCGCACACGCAGCCGCACGCCGTTCGGGTCGGGATCAGCGCTCAACCAGGCTTCCCACTCCGCGACCGAATCGACGTGGAGCTCGGGCTTGTTCGCAGCGGCGGCCATGACAGCGGGGTTCGGCGGTCAGCGCGATGAGTTCGCGGTGCGTCCCCGCACGATGCCGACGAAAGTCTCCACGTCTGCGGTCGTGCGGTCGCGCGGCCAGGCCAGAGCCACGGTCGAGAGGGGGCCGTCGGCGAGAACGCGGTAATCGGCATCCTTTCGGTGATGCAGCCGAGCGAGCGACATCGGCACGATCACGATGCCCACCCCGGATGCGGCCGTCGCGATCGCCTCGTCGGTCGGCAGCGCAGCGAACTCGGCCGGCGCCACACCCGGCAGGTCGAGAGGGCCGAGGACGTCGTCGACGAGACCGATCACGACCTCGCCCTCGAGGTCGGCGACCGTCAGCTCCTCGGCGGCGAGCAGGTGCGAGTCGATTCCGCCGACCACCACCGGCCTCTCGTCGTAGAGCGTGATGACGTGCAGATCATCGTCCGGAACGGGGAGCCGGACGATGGCCGCGTCGACGGCGTCGATCGCTGCGCGCTGATCGGCGAACGCGATCGGCACGAGCTCGAGCGGGACTCGCGGCATCCGCTCCTTCCATGCATCGATCCACTTGCCTGGGGTCGCTCCGGCGACCGCGCCCAGACGGAACACGCGTGGCTCCTCGGCGGCAGGGGCCGGAGCATCGAACACAACCTTGGCGGTCTTCTTCGGCGGCTTGCGCGGCGGGAAGCGCTCGGCGGGGGCGGCCTTGTTCCTTCGTACGGGGCCTGCGGGACGCCGAGGTTGTTTCACCATCAGGCCAGGGTATCGCCGACTACCTCGCGGCGGATGTGCGAACCGTGACGCAGCAGCGGTTCTCGGCGGGGTCGAGGTCTGCCCGCACGTGTGCGCAGCCGAGGCCGTCGGCGACGCCGCGGACATAGGAGTGGTTCATCGAGCAGATCAGCCCCGTGTGCTCCGTGGCGAGTGAATCGAAGGGGCAGTTGGCGAGCAGCATCCGCTCGTCTTCGATCCGAGGCTCGTAGCCGTGCCCGGCGAGCACATCGCCGAGCCGTTCGAGTTCCGGTGCGTCCGGCGAAGCAGTCGTGGTCGCGCCGACCCGGGCTCCCTCGTCGTGGGCGACCTCGTCGATCGCGGTCGGCAGGGGCGTCCCGCTCGCCGACTGCTCGATCGCGCGGGCCAGCAGATGCCCAGCCAGGTCGTAGCGACGCGGAGGCAGCGAGACGGCGACGGTGCCCTGCGCTCGGCGGTAGAGCTTCGAGGGGCGGCCGGCGCCAGGGCCGGTGCGACCACTCAGGCGCCGGAACTCGACCTCCAGAAGCCCGGCATCGACGAGTCGGTCGAGCTGGAACTTCGCGACGTGCACGGGGACGTCGACGGCGGATGCAGCGGCATCTCGACCGACGGCGTCGTCCTGTGCGATCACGTGCGCGTACAGCGCCGCCCGCGTGGGGTCTGCGAGGGAGCCGATTCGTCGCGCATCGCTGGTCAGGTCGGTCACATCTAAATCATAAAGGTCTTGTTTTTAGAGTCAAGCACTTCTAACGTAAACAACAACCGCTTTTAGAAAGGATGTGCTCATGTCCACTCGAACCGAGACCCGTCTTCCGCTGCTGAAGGACGGGAACCGTCAGGCGTTCCTGCTGCTGCGCACCGTGTTCACCGTCGCGCCGATCCTCTTCGGACTCGACAAGTTCATGCGTGTCCTCACCTCCGACTGGGAGCGCTATCTCGCGCCCTGGATCGACGATCTGATCCCTGGCGATGCGCACACCGCCATGCTGATCGTCGGAGCGGTCGAAATCGTCGCGGGCCTCGTCGTCGCCTTCCTGCCGAGGTTCGGCGGCTACCTGGTGGCGGCCTGGCTGTTCGGCATCATCATCAGCCTTGTGAGCGTCGGCGGCTATCTCGACATCGCCCTGCGTGATTTCGGACTGCTGGTCGGCGCCCTGGCCCTGTCGAGCCTGGCATCCGCCCAGGTCGGACGCCGACGGGACTAGACGGATGCCGCGCGGCGCTGTCCGCGCCGGATGAGCCCGATCGCTCCGCAGATCAGCACGATGCCGCCGAGCGCCAGCAGCGCCATCGCCGTGATGGACGCCGGGGTGAGCGACAGGATCCACTCGCTGACGTCGTCGCCGCGGCGTTCGTCGGCGAGCAGACCGATCGCCATCACGGCGACGGCGGCGAAGACGGCTCCCCAGATGATCGCGGCCCAGCGGGTTCGCGGGGAAGTCGGGGCGGTCGCGACCTCGGGAGCGGATGCCGTCGGGCTGGATGCCGTGGATTCGGATGCTGCCGGCTCGAAGTTCGTCGTCTCGGTGCTCATTCTGCTTCCTCCGCGGGCTCGTGGATGATGATCTGGATGTAGCCGCCGTGCTGGCTGATGGTGAAAGGCTGCACGGTGGTGACGGGAGCGTTCTCTGACGAGACGCGTTCAGCGACGTGCGCCCGACTCGTCGATCCCGTGGGTTCCCACACTCCGCTGTCGATGATCTCGCTGGAGTCGGCGCTCACGCGGATCCAGCTGATCTCCGTCGAATCGACAGTCGCATCGAGAACGAGCTCGACTCCGGGAAGCACATCGACGCGAGTCGATCCGGTCCCCTTCGCGACGTCGATGGGGCGGGACCCGCCGTCGTGCGGCGCAAGGTTCACATAGAGCTCGCCGAAGGCCTGTGTCATCGTCGTGGCGCGGTCGTTCGAAATGCTCGCCCACCCGAGGGTCACGGGCGGCAGCGTGCTCACAGCGCCCGCGATCAGGCCGCCGATGAGGGTCGCCGCTGTCGCGAAGGCGAGGAATCCGCTGCGTCGGCGCCACACGCCGGCGACGATCATGCCGAGCGCCAGCACGAGGGCGGCAGCCAGAGCGCCGATCGCCCCCGCAGCGGCTCCGAATCCTCCCCAGAGCCCGACGCCGGCGCCGACGACGATCGCCAGGCCGATCACGGCCGCGACGTAGGCGAAGCTGGCGCGCGGGTTCGAGGCTCGACGGATGCGCTGTCGCTCCGCCGCCGCTGCGGCGAACACGGCGGCCTCCGCCTGCCGTTCGTGGCGCAGCTGATCGCGCACCGCGCGCTCGGCATCCTGCTGCTGCCGTCGCCACGCCTGGTCCTGCGCCTTCCAGGCCTCCTGCTGTTCGCGCCAGGCGGCGACCGACTCCGCGTCGTTCGCGGCGGGTGCCACCGGAGGCTCGGGGCGGATGATCTGCGGAGACCCCGCGAACGACGCGGGCCAAGACGGATCGGCGACGGGCGCGCCATCCGGCGATGCGGGTGCGAAGCCTGCACCCGAAGAAGGGGCGCCCGCACCCTCGGGCGTACCCGAAACGCCGAGGGTGACGGGCGCGGCCGGGGCCGTCGGATCTGCAGAAGCCATCGGCAGATCCGGCGCAGAAGCACCCGGGGCGCGACTTGCGGCGCGCACGATGAGGACCAGCAGGACGACCACGATGCCGAGGCCGACGATCCAGCTGAGTATCGACAGAGCAGACCAGTTCACGTAGCCCACGCCGAAGACCGTGCCGGTGAGCGGCGCGGTCGGGATCAGCCCGATGACCGCCATCGCGAGGATGCCGAGCTGCACCGGCTGATAGTCGCGGCGCAGCAGGTCGCGGGCGTGAACCCGGCCGTCGGCGTCGGGCAGCAGGGCCCAGGCGAGCGCGTACAGGAAGATCACGGGCAGCCCGAAGAGCGCGGCCACGACGAGAACTCCCCGCACGATCAGCGGATCGATGCGCAGCCGCGCGGCGATCCCGGCGGCGACGCCACCCAGCCAGCCCTCGGAACGCGCGACCCCGAGACCGGCGACCCACAGGAAGAATCGGTCGCTGCTGTGCGGGGCGGGAGAGGGCGAAGGAGGGGGCGGCGCAGCGGCGGCGTCCGGCTCCGCGACCGGCGGCTCGGTGGGAATCGTCATGAGTCGATCCTCCCGGCACCCGCCGGCACGCCGCCATGGGGTGTTCCCCTGAGTCGCCCCTGATTCTGACCCCTGAGGCCCCGCTTCAGGTGGGCCGAATGGTTGGATGGCGTCATGTCCTCTTCCACCGCGCCGGCGCCCGCGCGCACGCGCCCGCCGCTGGAGCGCGACCGCGACTGCGTGGTGGCGGGGGTGAGCGCGGGGCTGGCCAGGCACCTGGGTGCCCGGTTGTGGACCGTTCGGGGGCTCTTCATCGTGCTCGCCCTGTGCGGCGGCGCGGGCGTGCTGCTGTACGCGTGGTGCTGGCTGTTCATGCCGTGGGCCGAGGGCGACAAGCCGCCGACCAGACGGATGCCGGTGGCGTGGATGCTCCTGGTCGCCGGCGCGGTCGGCGCGATCGTGGTGCTCTCCTGGGGCATCGGAGGGTACGGCGCGGGCGACCCCGAGTCAGCGCAGCGCGCGGCCCTCGTCGTCGGGGCGACGTCGGCTCTCGCGACCGGCGCCGGCCTCTGGGCGACGCTGATCGACCGCACCGACACCGCGCGCGGGCCGCGACACGCCACGATCGTCCGGGTGCTCGCCGCCGTGCTGCTGGCCGGAGTCTTCGGGCTGCTGCTCGTGATGCGGCCGGGTGCCGCACCCGCAGCCGCGCTCGTGCTGCTCCCGCTCGCGGGCCTCCTGGCGGTGCTGTCGTCGACGTTCGTGCACCGTTGGCGGGAGCTCGCCGGAGAGCGGGTGCGACGGATCCGCGAGGAGCAGCGCAGCGAGATGGCCGCTCACCTGCACGACTCGGTGCTGCAGACTCTCGCCCTGATCCAGAACCGCGCCGGCGCCTCGAGCGAGGCCGCACGGCTGGCGCGAGCGCAGGAGCGAGAGCTCCGCGCCTGGCTGTACGACGGAGACGCGCCGGCTGACGGAGACCTCCCCACCGACCTCCGCGACTATGCGGGCGCCCTCGAACTGGACTTCCCGGTGCGGATCGACGTGGTGTCGGCCGGCCTGTCTGCGGAGCGCGCGAGCGGCGCACTGGCGGCATCCGCTCGTGAGGCGATGCTGAACGCCGCGCGGCATGCGGGCGGCGAGATCTCGGTGTACATCGAGGGCAGCGCGGCCGGCGTCGACGTGTTCATCCGCGACCGAGGGCGCGGATTCACCCTCGACGAGGTCCCGGGCGATCGGCTGGGTGTGCGGGAGTCGATCATCGGCCGCATGCGGCGCTCCGGCGGCACGGGCAGCGTCCGCAGCGACGAGAACGGCACCGAGGTGCATCTGCACCTCCCGACGGGAGGAGAACCCCGTGGCTGACGGCATCCGCGTCGTGATCGTGGACGATCACTCGATCTTCCGCTCCGGGTTGCGCGCCGACCTCGATGCGAGCGTCGACGTGGTCGGCGAGGCTGCCGATGTGCAGGGCGCGATCGCCGTGATCCGCGAGACGGCGCCCGACGTCGTCCTGCTCGACGTGCACCTCCCCGGCGGGCCCGGTGCGGATGCCGCCGGTGGAGAGGCGGTCATCCGCGGTTCGCAGCCGACGACGACCCGCTTCCTGGCTCTGAGCGTGTCGGATGCCGCAGAAGACGTCGTGCGCGTGATCCGCGCCGGCGCGCGCGGGTACATCACGAAGGGCTCCTCGGGCGCCGAGGTCAGCCGCGCCGTGCACGCGGTGGGCGGAGGAGACGCGGTGTTCTCACCGCGGCTCGCGGGGTTCGTGCTCGACGCGTTCGGCGCGGTGTCCGGTGAGACGGCGACGGCGCAGGACGAACTCGACCGCCTCTCGGCGCGCGAGCAGGAGGTCATGCGTCTGATCGCTCGCGGCTACGCCTACAAAGAGGTGGCCGCCGAGCTGTTCATCTCGATCAAGACGGTCGAGACCCACGTCTCGGCCGTGCTGCGCAAGCTGCAGCTGTCGTCACGGCATGAACTCACCGTCTGGGCCTCGGAGCGCCGGCTCCTGTAGCCGGCGGCCGAGCCCAGCGGACCATCTCAGGCGGCGAGCCAGAGCCCCTTCGGGTCGGTGGCCACAGTGAGTCCCGCCGCGACGGTCTCGTCATCGCCGATGCGTGCACCGCGCACGATGCGGGCGCCCGGACCGATCTCCGTGCGGACTCCCACATGCGCGCCGTCGCCGATCGCGGCGCCCTGGCCCACATGCGCGTGCGCGTCGATGTGCGCGTTGTCGCCGATCACAGCATCCGTGTCGATCCACGCACCTCGTGCGATGGTCGCTCCCTTGCCGACGCGCGCGCCGGGCTCGATGTACGCACCTGCTTCGATGTGCGCCATCGGATGCACCTTCGCGCCATGCGCGACGAGGCCGCGACCGTTGGCGTGCTTGCGGTACCGCAGCGTGCCACCCTGGTCGTTCTCGATGTCGACGTAGTTCTTGCCCACGATTCCTCCCGTGTTCCGGAGTTCTCCGGATATAGCAACAACCACGGATCATCCGGATTCATTCCCGGGCGGTGATCCTTCACTTCGACTCGCTGGCGCTCGCTCAGTACAAGCGACAAGCTCAGGAACCCAGAGGGGATCTTTGGCAGTTCGGGCACCAGAACGTGACGCGTTCGCGGGTCGGATCGGCACACTGAGAGCCCTTCAGGATCAACGTCCCGCACCGCCGGCAGGGGCGTCCCGCCCTTCCGTAGACCCACGTCGTCTGCCCTCGACGATTCACGCCGGTGAAGGTGCGGTCGACGCGATCGCGATTGGCGCGGATCGTGCGCACGCCGAGGTCGAGAAGGGCTCGGACGTCGACATCCGACGTCGGTGTGGTGGGAAGGATCCCGCGCAGGAACAGGAGTTCCGCCGCGTACTCGTTGCCGAATCCTGCCACGTTGCGCTGATCGAGCAGGGCCACGTGGATGCTGCGAGCATCCGCTCCGAGCCGGCGAACCGCCTCGTCCGCGTCCCAATCGGGCGCCAGCGGATCGGGCCCGAGGTAGCCCACGAGCGACTCCTCATCGCGCGTGGGCACGACCTCGATCTCGGCGATGTCGACGCCCACGGCTTCGCAGTCGGCCGTGCCGACGATCGCGCGCACTCTGAACGCCGGATGCCGCCACTTCTCGCCGGGCCGGTAGACCAACCACGCGCCGTCCATGCGCAGATGCGAATGAACCGTGAAGTCGCCGATGCGCATCAGCAGATGCTTGCCGCGAGAGGCGACGCCGTGCACGATTCGGCCGGTCAGATCGACCGTCGCGACCTGTGGAACGCGCAGCTCGAACCGCGTCACCTCGGAACCCGCCAGCGCGTCGTCGAGACGATGCGCGGTGCGGAAGACGGTGTCGCCCTCGGGCATCAGGCCTGCTCGGGCGCCGGGGGAAGCGCCGGGGGGAGGGCGGCGAGCGGTGTCCGCGCCATCATGTCGCGCGCGAGCATGGTCGACGCGGCCACGGCGACCGGCATGACCACGACCGCTCCGCCGGGGATCAGGAAGCACAGTTGCGTGGCGACGCCGAATCCCAGCACGCGAGCTCTGCTGCCCGAGAACAGCGCCGCGCGATCGGCGGGGCTGAGGTCGCGCGCGTCGAAGGAGCGTCCGGTGAGCTCTCGGGCCAGCAGCCTGCCCGAGAGCACGACGCCGAGCACGCCGCCGAGAATCCCGCCCACGAGCGGGATGAAGCCGATCAGAAGCACGAGCAGCGCGGTGAGGATGCCGAGGACGACGAGCCGGAGCCCCTCGCCGAGTGCCGTCCAGAACCCGCCCCCGTCCTCGGGCGGCGGGTTGCCGAGCTCCACCTCGACCGCGTGCCAGATGCGCTGGTAGAAGGGGTCGCCGATCGTCAGCGTGAGCGCGCTGAACACCGCGGTCGACAGGGCGATCGCGGCGGCGACGATCACGAAGCCGACCGCGCCGCGCAACAGGCCCTTCCACGGCGCCGGCCACTCCTCGGCGAAGGGCGTGAGCCAGGCCGAGATCGAGGTCATCCCGAAGATGAGCGGCAGCAGCACGGCGGCGAGGACGACGACCGAGATCACGGCGGGAATGAGACCGAGGTTCATCAGGCCCGGGCGCGTACGCCACAGGCCGAACCCGCGGATCAGGGTGCGGATTCCGGCACCGAATTCACTGATCAATAGTGGTACCTCGCCTGCAGTATCGTGACCGATCGGTCGTCGGCGACGTAGACGAGGCGATTGACTTCGTCGATGCGTCGAGACCAGGCGCCGGCGAGTGCGTATTTGAGTGGTTCCGGCTTGCCGATTCCCGCGAAAGGTTCGTCGCGGAGCATATCGGCGATGAGCAGATTGATGCGCTTGAGCGTCCGCCGGTCCTGCGTCTGCCAATACGTGTAGTCCTCCCAGCCCTCGGGCGTCCACACGAGGAGGCGGTCGCTCATTCCTCGATCAGCTCATGTTCGACGACGTCACCCGTTCGCGCTGCCTCGAGTGCCGAGAGAAGGCGGCGGGCGTTGGCAGGAGAACGCAGAAGATGGCTCGTCTCGATGAGCGAGTCGTACTCATCCTTCGACATCAGCACGGCGGCTCCGCGCTTCGACATGATCTCTATCTCGGTGTGGTCGAGATTCACGCGCTCGATCAGACCGAACAGGTCACGTCGTGCCTCGCTGGTGGTGATGGCCATGAATACTCCCTTATCGTACCGAATATGGTACCACTTTGACCCATGGATGGGGTCGGACGCACGGGCGTCAGACCGCCTTACGGAGCGTGTATCCGCGCGGCGTCACGACGAAACCGGCCTCGTTCAGCGCGAGCGCGAACTCGGTGCCGTACACGCCTTCGCCGTTGACCTTCTCGACGGTCAGGGTCTCGAGACGCCGGGCACGGGACGTGACGGCCAGATCGGATGCCGCGGCCCTCAGCATTTCGGGATCGTCGCTGAACGACAGCACCGTACGCCCTCCGCGCTCGAGGTACAGCACGAGGTCGCCGTCGACGATCACGACCAGTCCTCCGGCTTTCCGGCCGGGACGATGCGAGACGCCGTCGCGGCGGGGCCAGCCGAGGGCGGCGCCGTACGGGTTCGCCGGATCGGTCGCGGCCAGCGTGACGGTGTGCCGCGGGGGCGGATCGGCCAAGCCTGCGAAGGTGCGGAGGCGGTCGACGGTGGCGGATGCCGCGAACTGCGCGGCTCCCAGCCGTTCGATCACGTATCCGCGGCGGCAGTGCCCCGCCTCTTCGAAACCGGCGAGCACGCGGTAGGCCTGGGCGAAGCCACCCGGCACGCCTTCGGCCTGCACGGCCCCCCGGGTGACGACTCCGTAGCGGTCGAGAAGCAGACCTGCCGTGACGGTCGCCCGCCTCGCCGCGTCCTGGGCCGCAGAGCCGGTCGAAGCGTCGACCGACGGAAGCAGCGACCACCGCCCGCCGAGAGATGTCGGGCGGGGTGCGGTGCGCGCGAGCGAGACGCCGCGATAGGTGCGGGCGCGCGGGGCGCGGCGGGTCACCTTGTGGGCTTGGGAACCGCCAGCGAGCAGCGAACGGATCGGCGCGAAGGTGTCGTTGGTCACGCGGCTCGACCAGGCGAGACTCCACAGGGCTTCGAGCACGGACTGCTCGTTCTCAGCTCCGGTCATCTCCTTGAGCTGGGCGGCGAAGTACGCGCCACCAGCGCCGAGAGCGGAGAGCAGCTGCGCCTCGAGCGAATCGGCGCCGATCTCGGCATCCGATTCGGGCAGAGTGAAGGGGGCCAGGTCTGCCGGATGCAGCGACACCCATCCGTCTCGCCCGGGGAGCGAGCCGTTGCCTGCCCACAGCACCTCGCCCGAGGAGGTGAGCTCGTCGAGCATGGCGGGGGTGTAGTCGCGCACTCGTGAGGGCAGCACCAGCGACTCCCAGGCGCTCGCCGGGATGGGCACGCCGGCGAACTGCTCGATCACCGTGAGGACGCCGTCGAGTCCTTCGAGAGGTCGGGAGAGATGCTGCCAGTCGGGCAGGAACCGCGCGTACGCCTCGGGGGAGACCGGCTCGACCGACCCGCGGATCGCGGCGAGTGAGCGCATCCGCAGCCGTCGGAGCACCTCGGTGTCGCACCACTCGAGGTCGTCGGCGGAGCCGGCGGCCGTGGGCAGGAAATACCCGCTCGTGATCCGCCCGGCCTGCTCCAGGCGCTGCAGCGTGTGCCGGGCGACGGCGGTTCCGATGCCGAATCGGAGGGCTGTGGCATCCGTCGTGAACGGCCCGTGCGTGCGGGCGTGCCTCGCGACGAGATCGCCAAGCGGATCGGCGACGGGCTCGAGGAAGGCGACCGGGATGCCGGTGGGGAGGGCAGCTCCCAGCGCATCGCGCAAACGTCCGGCGTCTTCGATCGCGGCGATCCGCGGAACCCCGGCGATCGTCACGGGGATCGCGCGGCGCGCGGAGACCAGCGCGTCGAGGTGGACCTGCGCCGCAGACGGCTCATCGAGACGTTTCCCGACCTCCTCGGCATCGAGCGGTCCGAGCATCCGCAGAAGATCGGCCACCCCCTCCAGGCCTCGTGCGTGGCGTTCGGGGTCGAGCCGCTGGGCCTCGCGCTCGAACTGGGTGATCACGTCGGGGTCGAGCAGCTCTCGCAGCTCGACCGTGCCGAGCAGCTCGCCCAGCAGCGCCGGATCGACCGACAGCGCCGCCGCGCGGCGCTCCGCGAGAGGCGAATCGCCCTCGTACATGAAGGCCCCGACGTACCCGAAGAGCAGGTCGCGTGCATAGGGCGACGGCTGCGCGGGCTCGGTCTCGACGAGACGGACCCGCCGGTCGGCGATCGAGGTCGCCAGGCGACGCAGCGACGGCAGGTCGTAGACGTCCTGCAGCACCTCGCGCAGGGTCTCCAGGATGACCGGGAAGGTCGGATGCCGGCGCGCCACCTCGAGGAGCTGGGCCGAGCGCTGGCGCTGCTGCCACAGCGGCGTCCGCTTGTTCGGGTTCATGCGCGGCATCAGCAGCGACCGGGCGGCGCACTCCCGGAAACGTGAGGCGAACAGCGCCGATCCGCCGACCTCGTCCGTGACGAGCTGCTCCAGCTCGTCCGGGTCGAACACGAACAGTTCGGCACCGGGGGGTTCGGCGTCGGCGTCGGGGATGCGCACGATGATGCCGTCGTCGCTCGCGACGGCCGATCCCTCCACCCCCAGCCGTTCACGCACGCGGGCGTTGATGGCAAGCGCCCACGGCGCGTGCACCTTCATGCCGTACGGGGAATGAAGGATCACTCTCCAGTCGCCGACCTCGTCGTGGCCGCGTTCGACGGTGAGCGTGCGGTCGGTCGGCAGCGTCCCGGTGGCTTCACGCTGCTCTGTCAGGTGCGCCATGAGGTTCGCCCTGGCCTGCTCGTCGAGACCCGCCTCGATCAGCCGCTGCGCCGCCTTCTCGGGGGTCGCCGCCGACACCTCGCGCGAGAACCTGCCCAGCGCCTCGCCGAGCTCGAACGGGCGGCCGATGCCGTCGCCGTGCCAGAACGGCACCTTGCCCGGCTGGCCGTAGGCGGGGATCACGTTCACACGATCGTGGGTGATCTCGGCGATGCGCCAGCTGGTCGTGCCGAGGGTGAACACGTCGCCCACCCGGGACTCGTAGACCATCTCCTCGTCGAGCTCTCCGACGCGTGCTCCTGTGGTCTCGCCGGCCACGAAGACCCCGAACAGCCCTCGGTCGGGGATCGTCCCGCCGCTGGTCACCGCGATGCGCTGCGCCCCCGGCCTGCCCGTCAGCGTGCCGGCATCCCGGTCCCAGACGAGGCGGGGCCGGAGCTCGGCGAACTCGTCGGACGGGAAGCGTCCGGCCAGCAGGTCGAGGGTGGCTTCGTAGGCCGAGCGCGGGAGCGACTGGAACGGGGCCGAACGCCGAACCGTCTCGAACCACTCCTCGACGCTGATCTCGCCGAGTGCACTCGCGGCCACGGTCTGCTGCGCGAGGATGTCGAGCGGATTGCGCGGCACCTGGATCGCCTCGATCTTGCCCGCCAGCATCCGCTCGGTGACGATCGCGGTGTGCAGCACGTCTCCGCGGTGCTTGGGGAAGAGGGCGGCCCGGCTGATCTCGCCGACCTGGTGTCCGGCGCGGCCGACCCGCTGCAGGCCCGACGCCGCGGACGGCGGCGCCTCGATCTGGATCACGAGATCGACCGCGCCCATGTCGATGCCGAGCTCGAGGCTGCTGGTCGCGACGACGCAGCGCAGGATGCCGGACTTCAGCTCCTCCTCGACCTGCGCCCGCTGCTCCTTCGAGACCGAGCCATGGTGGGCCTTGGCGAGAACCGGATCCGCACCCGCGGTCGCTCCGGCCTGCGCCATCATCGCGGCCGGCACCGACGCCTCGGGCAGCGCGATGCCGTTGCGCTCGGAGTAGATCTCGTTCAGACGCCCGGTGAGCCGCTCGGCCAGGCGCCGGGAGTTCGCGAACACGATCGTCGAGTTGTTCTGCAGGATGCGGTCGACGATCGCCTCCTCGACGTGCGGCCACACCGAGCCGGTCACCTCGGAGTACTCCGCGGGCTCGCCGTCGACGGGGGCCGCGACACCGGGCGGCGGAGGAGGGTTGGTCATGTCGTCCATCGGCACGATCACGCCGAGTTCGAACGTCTTGGATGCGGGAGGCGCCACGATCTCGACGGGCGCGGAGCCTCCGAGGAAGCGCGCGACCTCGTCGATCGGCCGCACGGTGGCCGACAGGCCGATGCGCTGGGCCGGAGCCTGTGCGCCGCGCGCGCTGCGCAGCGCATCGAGGCGCTCGAGGCTCACGGCGAGGTGGGCCCCTCGCTTGGTCGCCGCGACGGCGTGCACCTCGTCGATGATCACGGTGTGCACGTCGCGCAGGGTCTCGCCCGCGCGGCTCGTGAGCATCAGATACAGCGACTCGGGGGTGGTTATGAGGATGTCGGGCGGATCGGCGACGAGCTTGCGCCGGTCGCTGGAGGTCGTGTCGCCGGAGCGCACGCCGACCGTGACGCTCGGGGCGGTCACGCCCAGACGGCGGGCGGACTGGCCGATGCCGATCAGCGGCGAACGGAGGTTCCGCTCGACGTCGACGCCGAGCGCCTTCAGAGGGGAGATGTAGAGGATGCGGGTGCGCGAGGCATCCTTCTTCGGGGCGGCATCCGTGATCTGCATCCGCTCGCGGAACACGCTGTCGATCGCCCAGAGGAACGCCGACAGCGTCTTGCCCGAGCCGGTCGGCGCGACGACGAGCGCGTGCTTGCCGGCCGAGATCGCCTGCCATGCGCCCGCCTGTGCCGGGGTGGGTGCGCTGAAAGCACCCCGGAACCAGTCCTGCGTGGCGGGGGTGAATCGATCGAGCACATCGCCCATCCCTCCATCTTCGCCGAGGGGACGGACATCGGCTCGGTTCACTCGTTCGGGATGACGATCCAGAGCAGCACGTAAGCCCACAGCGAGAGCCCGGCGAACAGAACGAGGATCACGCTGAGCAGCCGGACGGTGGACGCCTTCATGCCGAAGCGCCGGGCGACGGCCGAGCAGACGCCTGCGATGACACGGTCGTTCCGGGGGCGCACGAGAGGGTTCATGGGTCCATCCTGCACCCGGAGGGTCGTCTCGATGAATCACTCTGTCGGAAGGAAGGAGCGAGTTCCCGGCGTGTCCCTCCCGATTCACCCGACGAACGTGAAACCTCCCGACAAAGCGGTGGGAGGGCACCAGCCTCCGTCAGAGCCGCACCGGCTCCGGAGCCCAGGCGGTCGCGAACGCGCCCCACATGATCGGGGAGTGGCGCGGGTCGCCGGTCGACGTCCACAGTCTGCGCTGATCGCGCTGCCAGGCGCCGAGCGCGCTGACCGGATCATCTGACTCGTGCGCGGCATTCACCGCGATCACGGCATCCGTCAGCATCCCCTCGGCCCGATCGCCGAGTCCGGGGACCAGGCGGCGCAGCCCCGCTTCGGTGGGCAGAGTCCACCTCGTGGCCGTCACGTACTCGGCGCCACGGTGCAGGAACGCCGCCACGAGTCCCGTGGGCTCCGCGAAACGCAGATCGGTGCCCGAATCGCACGCGATCAGCGCCACTCTGTTCGGCGCCCGTAGAGGGGGGAGTCCCGCAGCTCCCAGCGCGATCTCGGCGGCGGAGTACGGGCGGTGCGACCCGATGGGCGGGGTCGTCCCGGGGGCGTCCGCATCATCGGACAGATGCAGTCGTGCGTCGAGCGCGTGCGTCGAGGCGGTGACGTGCCCGACGTACAGAAGCCGTCCTGCTTCCGCGGGTGCTTCCGCGAGCGCGAGCCTGCCGACGTCCGCCCGCCGGAACATGTCGCCGCGCGGCATGCGCCTCGAGCCGAGGTCGTCGATGGACTTCGCGAGATCGGAGTCCCTCGCGATCGCGCCGAGCACGCTCCCCAGCTCGCTCGTCGCCGAGAAGCCGGGAACCGCCGGATCCAGCACGGTCGCCACGGGAGACGTGGGCGACCACGGCGACACCGTCCTGGACGGGTCGTTCCGCAGCGTGGCCGGCAGCAGCACGGATGCGTCGGCCATGTCGACGCCGCGCTCCCTGCCCGACGTGCTCAGCAGTTCCCACGGCAGCTGCGCGGTCGACGGGGACAGCTGGATGCGCAGGTGCGGGCGCAATCCGGCCGCCTCGAGCGCATCGAGCTCCGCACCCAGCCACTGCGGGATCAGCGCCGAGGTGAGCAGTCCGGCGAGCTCCTGCTCGCGCTCCGGATCGACGAGGTCGCCACGTGTGAGGGCTCTGGTCAGCGCGTCGATGCCGCTCTCGCCGGGGAGGGGCGAGGGCAGCGCTCTTGCGAGCCGATCGAGCGCGGGCGCCACGAGGTCGCGCCCGATCAGGGTCATCCTCGGCGAGCTGCGCTGGTGCTCCCACACCCAGCTCACGAACAGGTCGTCCCCGTCGACGAAGCGCAGCCGGGCGACCGGGCGCTGCCCGTCCGGCAGGTCGACCAGCACGGCGGCCCCCTCGGTGCGCGCGAGAGGCAACGGCGCACCGAGGCCAGTGAGATCCCGCCAGCCGCTCACCACGCCGGCACCGCCGTCTCGGCGCGCAGGGTGATGCCGTACTCCGCCTCGGCCGCGCGGATCCATTCGTCGAGCACCGGTTCGCCGCCGGGCACGGCGACGACCTGCGGTGGCGCGGCGAAGCGGACGGATGCCGTGCCCTCGCCGCCGAGCAGCCCGGCAGCGGCCGCCGGGAGCTCATCGCGCTCCCACACGCCATCACGCGGATCGCTCGGACGCTCGAAGGGCAGGATCACGGCGGTGTCGACGGCCGCGGCGGCCGCCTGCAGGGTCACGGATGCCGCGGCATTCTCGACGAGCTGGAAGAGCAGCGCCGAGTCGCCGAGCGTGCGGGCCAGACGGAACGCCAGCTCGCGTGCCGGGGCGGCTACTTGCAGACTCCAGCGCTCGCGGGTGCCGCCGGGCGCGAACCCGTCCCGCAGGGCCTCGGTGACCAGCAGGACGGGGACTGCGAGGTCGCGTGCCTTCTCGAGGCGCGCGAGGCGCGAACGCGGAGTGATCGACATCGACGCCCACTCGGCGTGCATCTCGGCACGACGTAGGTTGATCCGGCCGCGATCGTGCGGCGATCGGGCGAGGTCCAGCGCGGCCCGATACGCCTCGTCGGCCGCCGGGTAGCGATTGCGCGTCGACTCGGCGTCGCCGAGGAACGAGTACGCCTCCAGTCGCTCGTGCACGGCGGCATCCGGATCGAGCTCGTCCAGCAGGGTGCGCAGCGCCTTCGCCGCGGCCCCCGCCCGCCCCGACTGCAGCAGCACGGCGGCGAGGCCCGTCCTGCTCGCGGCGAGACGGGTGGTGAGGCCGATCTCCTGCGCGAGCTCGGCGGCTTTGCGGAAGCCGGCCTCCGCCTCGCGCATGCGCCCCTCCTGCATGGCGGCCCGAGCGAGGTTCTCCACGGCGTGCTGGCGGCTGGTGGCATCCCCGGAGAGCTCCTGCGCGCGATGTGCGAGCTGCAGATACTCTCGCGCAGCGTCATCGTCTCCCGTGCGCTGCGCGATCACGCCGAGGTTCGCGTACGCGTGGCCGGAGAGGGCAGGACCGACGTTCACGGCGACCGCGAGCGCGCGGCGCGCCTCATCTTCCGCCTCCTGCAGGCGACCGGTCATGATCAGCACCGCGGTGCGGGCGTTGTGCACGGAGAACTGGAGGAGCTCGCGCTGATCGAGACCTTCGGAGCCCAGCAGCGACTCGGCGTCCGCGATACCCGCGAGCGCGTCGTCCAGCCGATCCATCTGCGTCAGCGTCTGCGCCCTCGCCAGCATCCCGTTGAGCTGCACGGTGCGCGTGGCCCGCTCGTCGCCGATCAGCTCGAGAGCCTCGGATGCCGCGACCAGGCCTTCATCGGCCGTGCGCAGAGCCTCGACCAGGTCGCCTCGGAACTCGTGCGCCGCCGCGAGGTTCAGCAGCGCCCTGGCGCGCATGTCCAGCCCCTCTGCGTCGACATCGGCGACGCGGGTGAGCGCCACGACCTCGCCGAGCAGGGCAGCGGCCTCATCCACGCGCCCGGCGTGCAGCATCATCGCCGCTTCGTTGTTCTTGTCGCGGCCTGGTTTCCATCGCGGGGTCGCCGGGATGCGGCCGAGCACGGCGCTCGGAGGCCGTTCCTCGGGCGAGGTCACCGCCGCACTCCGGCCGCGCGCTCTGCGAGCGTCGCCTCGGGCGAGAGCAACCGTGCGGCCGCGAAGGAGAGCACGCGTTCACGGGCGTCGTGCGGATCGGGTGCGCCGTCGTCTTCGGGACTCAGAACCGGGTCGCGCACCCAGAGGGTCTGCTCGGACGAAGGGAGGAACAGAGCGGATGCCGGAACCTCCGCCTCTCCCTGGAACAGAGTCGTCTCGCGCCGCAGCACCACTTCGATGCCGAGCTCTGCGGGCCCGAATCGCGCGGTCAGCGAGCGTGCGGAGTGCGGGGAATCGACGGCCGGCACCTCCACGCGCAGCACGGCGGCGCCCACGCGCTGGCGGATCGCCCACAGCGCTTCGGCACCAGCGTCCACAGTCTGCGCGGGCACATCGGACCATCGCACCGCGGCGCGGCCGGACGCGACCTCGACCCCCGACGAGGTGCTGTCGACGCCGCCGGCGGCGAGGGCCCAGTCCTCGCGGACCGCGGCCGGTTCGGCGGGTGCGAGCGCGACCCCGTGATCCTCGGAGAGATCCGCCAGCGTCGTCAGCAGCCGTTCGGTCTCCGAGGCGAAGGCCGGAGCAAGGGTGGCCAGCGCCCGGGGAGCCTCCGCGGCATCCGCCAGCACCCGCTCTACTGCTCGATCGTCGTCGAGGAGGTGCTCGACGATGTGCGCGGTCACGGCCGACTCGGCGGCGAGCAGTGCGGGATCGAGCGCGGAGATCCGGGCCCCGGCCGGCCACCACGCCTGCGCCCAGTTCAGATGTCCGAGCCGGAGCACGGCATCGATGACGGCCGGATCGCCACCGCCGACAGGCAGCGTCGCATCGGCGCCGAAGACGACGGCATCCGCCACCTCCTGCCCGTAGATCTCCGGGAGCCAGTCGGCCGCCGCGCGCAGATCGTCGACATCCGCATCCGGCAATGCGACGGTCTCCGTCGCGTCCCAGTGCAGCAGCGCGCCTGCTGCCTCGACGAGAGCCGTGAGATACGGCATCCGGTCGGGAGGAGCCTCAGCCGGAGAGACGTGCACCTCGTCGCCGTGCACGCGGATCCGCACGCTCATGCCGCCTCCGTCGCTTCGCGGCCGTCGGCCCCGCGGATCATGGCCGTCTTCAGTCGCTGGCGCTGGTCCATCACGACCGAGCGCAGCACGCCGTCGAGGAGGTCCCACGTGTCCCGCGCCTCGATGCGCTGATCACGTAGCTCTCTGCCGTGCAGGCGCACCCAGAGCCGGCGCAGATAGCCACGGCGCACCGAGCGGATGTCGTCGACGACGGTTGCGGGCACACCGCTGAATCCCTCGGGCAACCGCAGCGCCCGCCGCACGTAGGCTTCCCGGTTCCAGCGCGCCGCGAGCAGCCGGTGCGCGACCGTCGAACGCGCCGGGCCGTTCTCTTCGAGGGCACTGCTCGCCTCCGTGCCCAGCAGCATCGCGACGCGACTCTCCTCATCGCCGAGCTGCCACTCGCGCGCGGACCGGACGACCTCCTCGGAGAGCAGACCCTCGGCGTCGACGCCGAGGTCGGGCGGCACGCCGCCGGAGAGCGCCGCGAAGAGGCGTTCGAAGATGGAGCGGTCGAACGGCAGGGGCAGGTCGCGTTTCGAGGCCGTCTCGCCGAGCCGGGGCAGCGGCGGAACGGGATGCCGGGTCAGCCCGAGCCGCTGCGCGAGCCCGTCGTCGGCGAGGCCGGCGCCCGCCGCCGAGCCTGCGGCTCCTGCGACGAGGCTCTCGAACGGAGCGGAATCCCCGCCGGTGGCACACGCGTCGAGCGCCGCGGCGACGGCCTCGAGCGGCACTGGCGCCGGCGCCGAGACCGGGCGTCGCCGCCAGGCGTCGTCGAGTTCTCGCTCGAGCGCCGTCACCGTATCGTCGTCCGTGAGCAGCTGCCGCACCTGAGCGAGCACGGAGCCGCCCGATGCCTGAGCGATCTCCGACACGACCTCTGCGGCGACGACATCGGCGTCCACCGCTGGCGCGCCGGTGCTGCGAGCAAGTTCGTAGCAGCGCTGGAAGTACTTCTCCTGCGGGTTGCCGTCGGTGATCCGCAGCCGACGCCGGGCGGCCTTCAGCTCGAGGAACCAGGCGGCCGCTGCGGTGAGATCTGCACCTGCCGCGCGGATGCGGTCCTCGAGCTCGAGCGCGGCATCGTCCGTCAACGTCCCGCCGGCGAGACCGGGGTTCTGCAGCGGACGGATCACCAGCGGTTCGAGGATCAGTTTCGACGTCCGGGCGAGCGGACGCCCAGAGCCGTTGCTCAGCGGGGCCAACCCGGGTCCGATCTCCATCCACGCCCTGGCGATCACCTGCGCTCGCGGATGCGCGGCCGGGGCGGTCTCCGCGCGGAGCGCCTCGGCGGAGAGATCGGTGGGCGCGCTCATGACGGCCAGCCTATAGAGCGGCTGCGACGGTGGTCGTGAAACCCGTGATCGGGAGAGGGCCGACGGCGGAATGCTGGCGTCATGAACACCAACGAGTCGCGAGGGTACGTGCTGAACGGCAGCACGGTTCTTCCCCTGGGATCGACGCCGGTTCCGCCCCGGCGACCGCACGACGCGCACAGGGTGCGGCAGCGGATCCGGTTCCGGTTCCTGGGTTTCCTCTTCGCCCCAGTGCTCATCGGAGGCCTGATCGTCGCAGTGACGACGGCGCTGACACCGCCGACGCGCGACCTCGAGGTCCTTCCCGGCGCCGCGGTGATCAGCATCGACGAGCAGGACGTGGCGATCGTCGTCTACGCCGACAACTCCCGTCCGGGAATCGGCGAGCCGATGTTCCAGAATCGAGCGGCGGCGATCCGGCTCTCCGACGGCGACACGCTCTGGGATCAGCGTCTGAACGAGGAGCTCGGCAGGGATGCCGCGGCGCTCGCCGGCGATTCCACCCTCGTCTACGTCGCGACGGACGACGGACTGGTGATCCTGGACGCGATGTCCGGTGGCATCATCGCCGAGGGAACGGGCGTCGCAGGCATCGGGGCCGACGCGGTGCTCGCCGCATCCGCCTACGGCTTCGATGCCGAGTCGAACTCGGTCGTGGCTCTCACGGGCTCGGGTGCGGTGATGCAGATCCCCGTCGGCACGTCGTCGGCGGTCCCGGCGGATTCCGCTGTCGCGGACCGCTGGCGCGGCATCCTGAGCGCCTCGGCGCTCCTCGACACCGCCGCCCTCACGCGTCTCGTCGACACGGCGAGAGGCCCGGATGGCACGACGGTCGAGATCGAGACGATCGCGGAGGCCGTGAGCCGGGACGCGCTCGTGATCACGTCGCCCGACGGTGGCACGGTCCGACGCACCGAGTTGGTGGACGCGGTCATCCTCCCGGTCTCCGCGGCGTCGCGCCTGGGCGTGATGCTCGAGACGGGGCAGTTCCTCGAAGGCGACTTCAGCGATGTCGACCACGACGACATCGAGGCGCTGCTCGAGGCGGCGAGAGCTCATACATCGGCAGGAGAGGCGACCGCGGCGCCCGCCGGATTCGAGTCGGGTTACGTCCTCGTGCAGCACCGGGAATCGGTGAACGCCGAGGGGATGCTGCTGAGCAGCGTGTCCGTCGCGACGGGAGAGATCGTCGACACGGTCGAGATGGGGGCCGATGCCCTGCGGGCGATCACCGGACCTTCGGGGACGACGGCGGTGATCGCGGCCGACCCCGACTCGTGGCAGCCGGACACCCTCCAGGTGCTCGACCCTGACGGGGCACTGCGGAACGTCGAGGTCGGCGGGGTGCCGTGGTGGGCGTCGCCGTTCGGCTGACGGGCGCCGAACGAGCGGACGAGGTGGGGGAGGACCGGGGCCGGCCGGATCGGGGAGGGACCCGGCCGATCAGGGAGGGGGCACGACCGGTTGAGGGGCCGCACGGCCGGGTCCGGGGGATCGACCCTCGGTCCGGCCGTGCGGGCGTGCCTTCAGACGGCGCGCAGCGCGCCCTCGGCGTCGATCTCGAGGGTGAGGTCGAGATCGATCCGGGAGAGGAAGGCGTCGTCGTGACTCACGACCAGCACCGCTCCGCGATAGGCCCGCAGGGCCTCGACGAGCTGGTCGACGGTGTCGATGTCGAGGTTGTTGGTGGGCTCGTCGAGCACCACCAGCTGCGGGGCAGGATCGCTCAGCAGCAGCTTCGCCAGGGCCGCACGGAAGCGCTCGCCGCCCGAGAGCGCCGCCACGGGGCGCTCTGCCGTCGCCCCACGGATCAGGAAGCGCGCGAGCCTGTTGCGCAGTTCCTTCTCCGGCACCTGGGGTGCAGCATCCGCGATGTTCTCGAAGACCGTGCGGGCCTCGTCGAGGTCGTCGACTCGCTGCCGCAGGTAGCCGATGCGGTCGGTGTGGGCGACGGCATCCGCACGTTCACAACTCACGAAGGTGCGGGAATCGTGGGGTCCGGCGCTTTCGGCGACAGTTCTCCCTGAGTCGTCGACACCGCTCGCGACCAGTCGTTCGAGCAGCGTCGTCTTGCCGGCCCCGTTGCGTCCGATCAGCGCCACTCGCTCGGGACCCTGGACCACCCATTCCCGTTCGGCATCGCCGATGGTCGCGATGCGGCGGGCCCGTGAGACGCCCGGATCGGGCAGCTCGATCTTCATCGAGGCGTCGGAGCGCACGCGGCGACCGGCCTCGTCGAGGGCCGAGCGCGCGGCGTCCTCCTTCGCCCCGACCTCGACGCGCAATCGGCCTGCCGAGACCTCGGCGGCCATCTTCCGTCCGTTCATGACGATCTTGGGCTCCTTCTTGTTCTCGTAGGCCTTCTTCGCCATCTGGCTGCGGGTCGCGAGCTTGGACTCCGCCTCGATGCGCTGGCGCTTCTCCTTGCGGAGCACCTGCTTCGCGGCGATCTCGGCCTGCTTCGCGGCATCCTGCTCGGCGTCGAGCCACGCCCGCCACTCCGAGTAGGGTCCGCCGAACACGCTCAGCCCGCCGCCGTACAGCTCGGCGGTGTCGTCCATGAGTTCGAGCAGCGACAGGTCGTGGCTGACCACGACCAGCGCGCCCTTCCACGACTCGACCATCGCCGACAGCTTCGCGCGGGCGTCGCGATCGAGGTTGTTCGTCGGTTCGTCGAGCAGCGTGATGGGGGCACGGCGCAGGCGGATGCCGGCGATCGCGACGAGCACGGCCTCGCCACCCGACAACTCGCCGACCCGGCGGTCCAGGAAGTCGGGGGAGAGGCCCGCCTCCGCGAGGGATGCCTCGGCCCGCGCCTCGATGTCCCAGTCGTCTCCGACAGCGTCGAAGTGAGCAGGGTCCACGTCGCCGGCCTCGATCGCCCGCACGGCGTCGAGCGCGGAGGCCACACCGAGGAGCTCGGCGACGCGGCGGTCGACGTCGAGGGTCAGCTGCTGCGGCAGGTAGGCGATCTCGCCGGTCGCCGTGACGACGCCCGAAGTCGGAGCGAGGTCGCCGGCCATCAGGCGCAGCAGTGTGGATTTGCCGGCGCCGTTACGACCGACGAGTCCGGTGCGTCCGGTTCCGAACGATCCGGACACCTCGGTCAGCGCCGTCGATCCGTCGGGCCAGGTGAAGGTGAGGCGGTCGAGGACGACCGATGCGTGAAGGGTGGGTGATGACATGAGTGTCTCCTGTCGAGTGCGAGGGTGCACTGACACCGATCCCTCGGGATGTCGAGGGTTCCCCGGAAAAAGGGAGGGGCGGCCGTGGAGTCGGCGATCGTCGGGTCAGCGCGCGAGAAGAGGGGCGCGGAGGCGACGGATCAGATCAAAGGACTTCCAGACACGGCGGACAGGACTCCACGACGATACTCGCCGGGCGCGGAGTGTGCAACCCGGGCGTGTCGCGGCATCCGCTCCCTCCCGGATCGTTCACCCGGGCGTCACCTGCCGGGGTTAGCGTGGCTGCATGATCAGAACGCATCGCCGCGTGCGCACGGCCGGAATCGCCGCAGCACTGCTCCTCACCACTGCCGGGATGGCCGCGGCCGCCCCGGCGCTCGCCTCCTCTGCTCCGTCTGCCGGCAACGCCGGGGACACGGCGGGAGACGTGCGGTTCGCCACGTTCAACGCCTCGCTCAACCGCGGCGTCGAGGGCGCTCTCGTGAGCGACCTGTCCACGCCGGGCAACGCGCAGGCCGATGCCGTCGCCGAGATCATCCAGCGTGCGAACCCCGACGTGCTGCTCATCAACGAGTTCGACTACGTCGCCGGCGGCGAGGCACTGCGCCTGTTCCAGGACAACTACCTCTCGGTGCCGCACGGCGACGCCGCACCTGTCGAGTATGCCTACCGGTACACGGCACCCGTGAACACGGGCGTGCCCAGCGGATTCGACCTCAACAACAACGGCTCCGTCGCCGGGGGCGACGACGCCTGGGGCTTCGGCCTCTTCCCGGGGCAGTACGGAATGGCCGTCTACTCCAAGCTGCCCATCGACGAGGGCGCGATCCGCACCTTCCAGAACTTCCGATGGGCGGACATGCCCGGTGCGCTGCTGCCCGACGACCCCGCGACGGCTGCTCCGGGTGACTGGTACTCGCCCGAGGAGCTCGAGCAGTTCCCGCTGTCGAGCAAGTCGCACTGGGACGTGCCGATCACGGTGTCGAAGAACAAGACCGTGCACTTCCTCGTGTCGCATCCCACGCCGCCGACCTTCGACGGCGCGGAGGACCGCAACGGAACCCGCAACCACGACGAGATCCGGTTCTGGTCGGACTACATCAGCGGCGGCCGCACGGCGGGCTATATCACCGACGATGCGGGGCAGGCCGGAGGGCTGAAGGGCGGCGCGCTGTTCGTCATCGCGGGCGACCAGAACGCCGACCCGAACGACGGCGACTCGACCGGCGGTGCGATCCACCAGCTGCTCGAGAATCCGCGGATCAACACGAGTTCGGTGCCGACGAGCCTAGGAGCGCCTGAGGCCACGGAGCTGCAGGGCGGTGTCAACGCCTCCCACCTCGGCGACCCGAGGCAGGACACCGCCGACTTCTCCGAGCCTCCGGGGAACCTGCGCGTGGACTACGTGCTGCCCAGCCGGCAGATCCGCATCCTGGAGTCCGGCGTGTTCTGGCCCGCGTCCGACGATCCGCTGTCAGTGCTGACCGGCACGTACCCGTTCCCGTCGAGCGATCACCGTCTGGTGTGGATCGATGCGGACGTTCCTGGCGCCAAGCGCTGACGTGCCTCAGTCGGCCAGGCCGTCCATCCACTTGGTGAGGAACTGCTTCACGTCGCGCAGCTCCTCCTCCGAGATGCTGTGCGTGAGGCCGGTGTAGACCCGCCCGGAAAGATCGGAGTGCGCCGGCAGCCAGTCGGCGGTGTGCGCGACGAGTTCGGCGGGGATCACGTCGTCGTGCGTGCCGCGTCCCCAGAAGACCGGCGGGCGCAGCTCCTGCAGGTCCTGATCCTGGGGGAGGTCGCCGGGCGTGGCGTAGCCGCTGAGCACGACGGCGGCTCCGATGCGCTCGGGAGCGAGTCGCAGCGCCTGCAGCGACACGGCGCCGCCCTGTGAGAATCCGAGCAGAGCGATCTTCTCGGCGCCGGTCTGCTCGAGCCAGCGCAGCAGCGCCTCGGCGGCTGCCGTCACGTGCGAGGCGTCGCGGCCGTCGAGTCCTTCGATCGGGTACCACGATCGTCCCGGCATCGGCCACGGCGGGGTGAGTGGGGCGGCGACGGATGCCACGGCCATGCCCTCGGGCAGGTACGGCGCGAGTCCGAACAGGTCGTTCTCGTCGGCGCCGTAGCCGTGCAGGAGCACCAGCAGCGGCATCCCCTCTCCGGTGCGCGTCGACCAGAGCGTCGCGGTGTCGTCGATCGTCAGGTTCTCGCTCACGCTTCCATCCTGCCTGGTAGAAAGGACACATGGCGGTCCGCACACCTGATCCTGATCCCGAGCCCGAAGACGACGGTCTCTCCGGCTACGCCGCGGCGACGCCCGCGCCGGGGTCGAATCCTGGCTGGCTGAGCGAGTTCGAACTCGAAGAGGCGCGACGACGGCTGCCGATGCTCTACGTCGAGGCGATCCCGGTGCGCACCGACGGCTCGGGAGTCGTGACCGAGATCGGCATTCTGCTGCGATCCACGCCGATGGGCGAGATGACCCGCACGATCGTGTCGGGTCGCGTGCGCTTCGGCGAGACGATCCGCGACGCCCTTTTCCGTCACGTCGAGAACGATCTCGGCCCCATGGCCTTCCCGCTGCTTCCGCCGCAGCCGCTGCCGTTCACGGTGGCCGAGTACTTCCCGATCCCCGGGGTCAGCGCCTACCACGACGACCGTCAGCACGCCGTGTCGCTCGCCTACGTCGTACCGGTGACCGGCACGTGCGAACCGCGTCAGGACGCTCTCGAGGTGACCTGGTTCACGCCCGAGGAGGCGGGATCGGATGCTGTCGCCGCCGAGATGGAAGGCGGCCGCGGCACGCTCATCCGGCAGGCGCTCGCGAACCTCGGACTGCTGCGGTAGCACCGCGAATCGTTCTCGCCGACGCCCCTTCGAGCCCATCATGCTCGGAGGGGCGTCGGCGTTGCGGACCCGTGCGATGCGGGTGTACGTAGTTCCCACATCGGAGCTTCCTGGGTGTTGCTTATCAATCTCCATGGAATAGGGTCGTGGGCGGAACGCCTGTTTACGGCTACTACACGAACGCCTTTTTCCCGCCTACTACCTACAGGAAATCAACGACGTGAAGACAACGAACCGTAAGTGGCTCATGGCCACGTCGGCAGCCGTCGGCGCCTGCGCGCTGGCACTCGGAGGCGCAGCCCTCCCGGCCGCCGCAGAAGACTCGTCCGAGGTGGGAACGCTCACCTCGGCTGCCGACAAGTACGAGATCGCCGCCGCATCGACCGCTCGCTCGGTTACCGAGGTCAAGCAGGCCGAGACCCGTGGCGAGCTGCTGATCTCGGATCGGGGATCCGTGGTCGAGGTCGACAAGGCCTTCGACGGCGGTCAGCTGTCGACCCTCGCCCTTCCGGCGGCTCCCGAGGCTGCGGCTGTGCCCGGCTCGCCCGATGGCGGCTCGCGCCCCGACGCGCCCGTCACCGTCTACCTTGACTTCGACGGCGAGACCCTGACGGGTGTGGAGTGGAACGATGTCTCCCACCGCGACTCCCTGAAGTTCGTCGCGCAGGCCAAGGCCGACGCCGAGTACAAGGAGCAGGTCTGGAGTGCGGTCGCCGAGGACTACGCCCCGTTCAACGTGAACGTCACGACCAAGAAGCCGAGCGACGACAAGCTCTACAAGACGTCGCAGGATGACAACGAGTACGGCTCGCACGTCATCATCACTGACTCGTACGATGAGGTCCTGCCTGAGGCGGGCGGCACTTCAGGTCTGGCATTCATCGGCGGCACCGGCTCGGACTACGCGACCGGCGCCCTCGTGTTCACCAAGGGCACCACTGCCGACGGCAACGTGGCCAGCGCGACCGCCAAGGACGTCGCCGACACGGCCACGCACGAGTCCGGCCACAACTTCGGCCTCGAGCACGACAGCATCGAGGGCGAGTCGAGCGGCTACTACACGCCGACCGACGGCGTCTGGGGCACGATCATGGGCTCGACCTACTACGTGCCGCTGACCCAGTGGTCCAACGGGGACTACGCGGGCGCCAACAACAAGCAGGACGACCTGGGCACCATCACCGATCGCAAGGCTGCCACCTACGACATCGTGAGCGTCACGGTCGACGGTCAGCCCTATGAGGGCCCGGTCTGCCCTGTCGGCGACGCCGATCCGAACAGCCCGGAGCCCGGCGACCAGTTCTATGTTCCGAATGCGAACAACGAGTGCGACGGCAGCGGAGCTCCGGTCGTTGTCACCTGGACGTACTTCGACCGCGCCGACTTCGCCGCCGACCAGGTCGGCGACGACGCCGCGAGCGCCAAGGCTCTCGACAACGACGGCAGCTTCGAGGCTCCCGGGGTCATCGAGCGTCGCAAGGACGTCGACGTCTTCAGCGTCGTCACCGCGGGCGGTCCCTTCACGGCGAGCGTCAAGGTCGCAGACTTCAGCCCGAACCTCGACGCGAAGCTCACGCTGACCGACGCCTCGGGCAAGGTTCTCGCCGAGAACGACGCGCCGACCACACGCACTTCGATCGAGGTCGCGGCAGGACTCGGTGCCGCCGTCACGGCCGATGTCGAGCCTGGCGTGTATTACCTCACGGTCGACGGTGTCGGCGCGGGTGACCCGAGCAAGGCCACCGTGTCGAACGCGGGCGGCTACAGCGACTACGCGAGCCTCGGCAACTACACACTCTCGGGCAAGGCCGCTGAGTTCGTCACCGAGCCGATCGTGATCGACAGCCCGGCTGACGGCGAGGAGGTCGTCGGCGGCGAGGACCTCGACGTCACCGGCTCGGCGACCCCGAACGCGACCGTCACCCTGACCGTGGGCGGCGCGACCGTCACGGCCGAGGCCGACGCCAGCGGCGCCTGGGCGGCGACCGTCACCCCGAACGAGTACGGCAACACCGAGATCGTGGCTTCGCAGAAGGTTGCGAGCATCGACATCCCGGGCACCGACTCGGTCACCGTCACGGCTCCGGTCGACGCTCCGGTCATCAAGGCTCCGGCCGACGAGTCCAGCAGCGAGAACCCGACCCCCGCAGTGTCGGGCACCGGCATCGCCGGCGCGACCGTCACCGTCACGGTGTCGAACGGCGCTGGCGTCTCGGTCACGGCATCCGCTGTGGTCGACGCTGACGGCAACTGGGCGCTGACCCTGGGCCAGCTGCCCGCGGGCACGTACACGATCGAGGCGACTCAGGCGATCAACGGAGTCACCTCCGACGGCGCCGAGGCTGTGTCGTTCACGATCACGGCCGCTCCGACCCCGACTCCGACTCCGACCGCCACGGGCGGAACGAGCACCGGCACGGATGGCGACCTCGCCACCACCGGTGGCGACATGGGCGGCGTGACGATCTCGCTCCTCGTCGCCGGAGTGCTCCTCGCAGCCGGTGCATCGGTCGCCTTCGGCGCCCGTGCCCGCCGCAAGGCGACGCTCGAGAGCTGATCTCACTGAACTGAGGATGGGGTGGGAGTCACGAGAGTGATTCCCACCCCATCCGCATATTCACAAGGTTGGATGCTGACATGGCTGAGAACAATTCAGGAACCGAAGAAGGCCGTCCCGGAACGCGCAGGGGGCCGCTGATCGCGCTCTTCGCCGTCGCAGCCGTCGTGGTCGCCGTCGCGATCTTCGCGATCGTGCAGCAGCCGAGCGGAGATCCGACGCCGGCGGGATCCCCGACGGCGGAGCAGACAGCGGGTACTGAGACGCCGAGCACGACGCCGGCGCCGACGACCTCTCCGGGTGGAGCGGGCGCCACAGAGGGGACCCCGCTGCCCAGCGCGAATGTCCTCGACGAGCCGAAGAGCGGTCAGGAGGCCATCGACGCCCTCGGCGACAAGATCGAGATCGTCGCGGAGCGCAACGGGATGACGGTCGATCAGGTCACCAATCTGCTGCAGACCGACGCGACCGCGCACGTCTCCGTCACCGGATCGATCTACTACGTCGACACGCGCACCCCGTAGGGCCGAGCGCGCTCAGCCCCTGGTCAGGCGCGAGAGTTCGGCGACGAACGCGTCGACGTCCTCCTCGTGGGTGTCGAAGCCGCACATCCAGCGGACCTCGTTGCGCGCGGCATCCCAGTCGTAGAACCGGAAGCTCTCGCGCAGCTGGTCGGCGACGCCGTCGGGGAGAGTGGCGAACACGCCGTTCGACTGCGTCGGCTGCGTGAACGCGACGCCGGTGATCGAGCCTTCGGCGATGCCGGCTTCGATCTCGCCGCGCAGGCGCTGAGCCATCTCGTTCGCGTGCTGAGCGTTGCGCAGCCACAGATCGCCCTCGAGTAGCGCGATCAGCTGCGCCGACACGAAGCGCATCTTCGACGAGAGCTGCATGTTGAACTTGCGGGAGTAGGTCAGTCCGTCGGATGCCTCGGGATTCAGCACGACGATCGCCTCGCCGAGCATCGCTCCGTTCTTCGTGCCGCCGAAGCTGAGCACGTCGACGCCGGCATCCGTCGTGAAGGCGCGCAACGGCAGGTCGAGCGCCGCTGCCGCGTTCGAGATGCGCGCACCGTCGAGGTGCAGCTTCATGCCGTGCCCGTGGGCGTGATCGGCGAGGGCCGTGATCTCTTCGGCCGTGTACAGGGTGCCGAGTTCGGTGGACTGCGTGATCGAGACCACCAGCGGCTGCGAGCGGTGCTCGTCGCCCCAGCCCCAGGCCTCGCGGTCGACGAGCTCGGGCGTGAGCTTGCCGTCTTCGGAGGGCACCGTGAGCAGCTTGAAGCCGCCGATCTTCTCGGGTGCGCCACCTTCGTCGACGTTGATGTGCGCGGTCGACGCCGCGATCACCGCGCCCCAGCGCGGCAGCATGGACTGCAGGCCCGTGACGTTGGCCCCGGTGCCGTTGAACACAGGGAAGGCCTCGACGCCCTCGCCGAAGTGCGAACGGAAGACCTCCTGCAGGCGCGCCGTGTAGGCGTCTTCGCCGTAGGCGACCTGGTGGCCTCCGTTGGCAACCGCGATGGCGGAGAGGACATCGGGGTGGATGCCGGAATAGTTGTCGCTGGCGAATCCCCGGATCGCGGGGTCATGCTGAATGCTCACTTCCCGATTCTATTTGCCTCGCGCGATCTGTCCGCCCCGCCCGCCCCGCCCTTCGCGACCACGACTCCTGTCAGATGGCCGCGGTGGCGGCCGCTCGTTGCATCTCGCCGGACAGCGCCGCATACACCTCTGTCCAAGCCGCCTCGACCTCGGGCGTGAAGTCGGGGCCGAGACCCTTCCCGAGGGTAGCGAGGAGCGCCGCGCCCACTGTCGCGTAGTGCTGAGGCTGCACGCCGTAGCCGACGTGCTTCGCTCCGAGGCTGGCGACGATCGGGCGCACGATCTGCCAATCCGCGAGACCGTTCACCGCGACGCCGAGCATGGTCATGAGCTTGCGGCGCTGTTCGGTCAGATCTGACGGGAACAGCGACTGGAGCGATGAGTCCCGCTCGAAGAGCTCGTCGTAGAAGATCATCGCCGCCTTGTCGGCGACGGGCGCCACCTTGGCGAAGCTCGCCTGGACGAGCTCGATGTGCTGCGGATCCATGGGCGTCTCCCTCGTAGAACGCGGCGTCCCGATGACGCCGGATGAGGCCAGGCTAGAAGCTCCGCGTTTCCCTTCCGTATCGCACACGTCACGCTCAGATGCGGATACGCTCACACGGCCGGTCCAGCGATGTGAAAGCCCTCGCACCCGGGCTCGTGCATCCGATCCGGCGGGAACGGGCCTACCGGATGTCGGTGGCCCCGCCTACCCTCGAATCATGCAGCGCACCGCAGCGAAGACGGCCTTCGCCAACGTCCTCGTCAACACGCTCATCGCCAACGTGACGACGAGCTTCCTCTGGTTCGCCCTGACGTTCTGGGTGTACATCGAGACCCGGTCCGTGCTCGCGACAGGAATCATCGGGGGCGCCTACATGCTCTTCATCGCGTTCTTCGCGATGATCTTCGGCACGATCGTCGACCGGCACCGCAAGCACACCGTCATGCTGCTCTCGAGCGTGATCTCGGCCGCCGCATTCCTGGTCGCCGGCGCGCTGTACCTCTGGCAGCCCGAGTCGGCGCTGCTCGATCTCGGCGGGCCGTGGTTCTGGCTGTTCGCGCTCGTGATCCTGTTCGGCGGCGTGATCGAGCAGCTGCGCAACATCGCGCTGTCCACCACAGTCACGCTGCTGGTCGAAGAAGACAAGCGCGCCAACGCGAACGGGCTGGTCGGCACTGTGCAGGGGCTCGCGTTCCTCGTGACCAGCGTGTTCTCCGGCCTGTCGATCGGGTTCCTCGGCATGGGGTGGACGCTCGCGATAGCGATCGCCGCGATGGCGCTGACGTTCGTGCATCTCCTGTTCATCCGCATCCCCGAGGGCGCGCCCGAACCCGATCCGACGGCGTCGAGCGCGCTCGACTTCCGCGGCAGCGTGACCGCCATCCGACAGGCGCCGGGGCTGTTCGCCCTGATCATCTTCTCGACGTTCAACAACCTGATCGGCGGCGTCTACATGGCGCTCATGGACCCGTACGGCCTGACGCTCTTCGACGCGCAGACGTGGGGCTTCGCGCTGGCGTTCGCGTCGACCGGATTCCTCATCGGCGGTGGACTGGTCGCGAAGTTCGGCCTCGGGGCGAAGCCGATGCGCACGCTGCTTCTCATCGTGATGGCGATGGGGCTGCTCGGCGCGGTCTTCATGCTGCGCGAGTGGTGGCCGCTGTACGTGATCGGCATGTGGATGTACATGGCGCTCGTGCCGCCAGCCGAAGCCGCCGAGCAGACGATCATCCAGAAGGTGGTGCCGTTCGACCGGCAGGGCCGTGTGTTCGGCGTCGCGGCCGCGATGGAGGCGGCGGCGGCTCCGATCACCGCATTCCTCATCGCACCGATCGCAGAGTTCCTGATCATCCCGTACATGCGCACGCCGGAGGGCGACCGGCACTGGGGCTGGCTGCTGGGTGAGGGAGAAGCACGCGGCATCGCACTGATCTGCCTGTTCGCCGGACTGATCATGGTCGTCGCCGGTGGACTCGCGTTCCTGACGCGCTCGTATCGCCAGCTCACCGACCTCTACGCGCACGCGCCCGTGCAGGACGTCGCGGTCGAGGAGGGCGGCGCGGATGCGGGTTCGGAGGCGCCGAGCGCAGAGATCGCCGACGACGCTCGACGGCTGCCCGATGCTCCGCCCCCGGTGCGAGGGATCCCTCCCGAGATCGACGCGCCGAGGCGCTAGCCGCGCCCGATCTCGGTCCGGGTCAGCCGAGGTCGATGATCCGATCGTTGAGGTCGACGGCATCCGCTGACCACAGTCCGACGATCTGCGGTGCGAGCTCTGCAGGATCGAGGGCTTTCGCACGGAACACGACGGATGCCGCCCGCAGCGGCTCATCGGCATCCCGCGCCGCCTTCGCGAAGCCGTGGGCGACCGCCCGCGCCCACGCCTCGCTCGCTGCTTTCACCGCGGCGTAGTTCGCACCTCCCGCCAGCGGGCGCGCGACGGCGGTCGACGACACGATCGCGAAGCGGCCGGCCTCCGCGGCGCGCAAAGCGCCGTCGAAGGCGCGACTGGTGGCGCGCACAGCCTGAAGGGCCGGAAGAAGCGCGTCGAAGTCGGCATCCGTCTGCCCGGCGAGACCGCCGCCGCCCCGCCATCCGCCGACCAGCGGGATGACGGCATCCACCGCGCCGAGACGCACGGCCAGCGCGGTCATCGACTCCAGCGACGTGGCATCGGCGACCTCGATCTCGGCGCCGGCCGCGCGCAGCGGCTCGAGTCGCTCTGCGGAGCGTCCGGTGGCGACCACGCGTGCCCCGGCGGCGGCGAGGGCGGAGGTCACGGCGAGGCCCGCGGTGCTCGTGGCGCCGGCCAGTACGATCGTGCGATTCAACACAGTCCTCAATCCTCCGTCTTTGGGGCCGAATACGGCTTCTGCGGCCAGAATCTCCCATTCCGGCCGCAGAAGAGAACCACCCGCGAACACTTCGCGGTCAGTCGGTCAGTCGGTCAGTCGTCAGTCGTCGCGTCGGCTCAGAGATCGGTGCCGCGGATGCCGACGGTCGACTCGATCACGGGCTTCATCTTCTTGTCGAGGGTCTCGAAGAACATCGACAGCGGGAACTCGTCGTCCATCACGGCGTCGGTGTAGCCCTTGGGGGCGCCGGCCAGGATCTCGTCGGAGAGCCCACGGGCCCACTGCGACGCCGGGTGCGGAGTGAGCGTGCCGCGGACGAGCTCGTAGGCGGCGAGCCAGTGCGCGACCTTCGGGCGGTCGATCGAGTGCCAGTACAGGTCGTCGATCGCGTCGCCCAGAGCCACGACGGCGTCGGGGACGTTGTCCCAGTCGAACGCGAGAGCCGTGTCGGTCCAGTGCAGCACGCCGCGCTGGTGCAGCCAGGCGAACAGCAGCTGCCCGCCGACCGCGTCGTAGTTGCGCGTGCGGGTGCCCGTGATCGCGAAGCGGAAGATGCGGTCGAAGATCACCGCGTACTGCACGAGGCCGGCGTGGTCGTGCATCTCCTGCTCGCTCGCGGTGAGCT